>Ga0247815_10001052_pt1 | contig 21310 bp, 14 predicted proteins | sample UWRJL194509B1_FD_181014 | JGI IMG/M metagenome (GOLD analysis project Ga0247815, IMG submission 181014) | Plant litter microbial communities from Arlington Agricultural Research Station in Wisconsin, United States - UWRJ-L194-509B-1 | ecosystem: Environmental > Terrestrial > Plant litter >...
GGGATATTCTCGACGTTGTTCGTATGACACGTGCACTTCGACCAGAGGGGATTGAATGGCCTTTTGTTGATGGTAAGGAAGCGAACCGACTTGAACTGCTGACAAAGATTAATGGTATCGACCACTTAAAAGCACACGACGCGTTGAGTGATGTCGAAGCATTGATTGCCGTCACGGGACTTATAAAAGAAAAGCAGCCTCAGCTTTATTCATACCTCTTAAAAATGAGAGATAAAAAAGAAGTGAAGAAGCTTGTGAATCTTGATGATAAGCAGCCATTTGTATACGTCAGCGGCCGATACGACGCAGCGTTTCATAAAGCAACCGTCGCCTTTCCACTGACGAGTGGGCGTAATAGTAATGTTGTCGTGTACGATCTTCGCTATGATCCAACTCCGTTCCTCGCACTTTCTATCTCTGATTTAGAGAAGCGTTTATTTGCACCTTGGGAAGATCGACAAAAAGAGGGATTCGTGCAAATTCCTATAAAAGAAATGCAGTATAACCGAGCTCCGGCAGTTGCACCACTCGGTGTGCTCGAACAATCAGATGGGTGGAACCGTATAGGGCTTGATGAGGCGACAATTGCGAAACACCGAAATACATTACTGTCGGTCCCGACTTTTGCGGAAAATATTCGAACTGTCCTCGAAAAACGTCCGGAATTTACGAAGTCTGCTGATGTCGAGGCGCAGCTATACGACGGATTTGTTGCTGACGTTGATACGATGCGTATCGAGAAGATCCGTAACGCCGATGTTCAGCAACTTGCCGACTTGCATCCAGATTTTAATGATGAGCGATTATCTCCACTTTTGCTTCACTACAAAGCACGTAACTTTCCGCGTAGTTTAGCAGAGGAAGAAGCCGTGCTATGGGAGACTTGGCGCGCTGAACGTATCACAAAACAATTACCTAGTTTTGTAAAAAGATTACAAGAATTAAGTGCGACAATTAGTGACGAGAACAAACGATTCGTGCTTGAAGAACTGCAGCTATGGGCAGAAAGTATTGTTCCAACCGACAACGATTAGCTTGTTTGTGTACGTCGAAGGGTCAATCGACTTGAGACTGAAAGAACTGCGCGATTCATAATACGCGCAACAACAAAACCGGTAAGCAGTGCAAATATTTCAAGCATAGTTCCGGCACTAATAGATGTTCGAGTACCTGGGATTTCGCCTGCAAGGTAGAACATAGCGATAGCGTGCCATGCATTGAAGCTGTCCAAAATGAGGATAGCTGAGAGGATGAGGCTGATAATTATGATTACTTTTTTCATGGTGAATAATTCCTGAATTGTTAGGACTATAACAACAGAGGTGGGATTATGCAAGCATAAGGGTTACGCGTTTCATCCTAGACACTGGAAAATTTGTCCATAAAAGTGTATAATCAAACGGTTATGTCAGAGGTTATACGGGTTGTAGGGGCTAGAGAGCACAACCTAAAAAATATTAGTGTTGAAATCCCGCGCGATAAATTAGTCGTGATCACGGGGTTAAGCGGTTCGGGTAAATCGAGCCTCGCTTTTGATACCATTTATGCAGAAGGGCAACGGCGCTACGTCGAAAGTCTTTCAAGTTACGCTCGTCAATTCCTCGGTCTTATGGAAAAACCAGACGTTGATCAAATCGATGGACTGAGCCCAGCGATTAGTATCGATCAAAAATCAACCAGTCGTAACCCTCGTAGTACGGTTGCAACTGTAACTGAAATTTACGACTACCTCCGTCTACTATTTGCACGAATTGGTGTACCTCACTGTCCTGTATGTGGAAAGCCAGTAAGTCGCCGAACTCCAGAAGATATCATCGAAGAAGTCATGAAACTTCAAGCCGGTGCACGTCTTATGATCTTGGCTCCAATTGTCAAAAGCAAAAAAGGTGAGTTTGCTCACGTTCCTGAACAATATCGCCGCCTTGGGTTTGCTCGTGCGCGTGTTGATAACGTCGTTTACTCTTTGGACGAATTCCCAGAACTCGACAAGAAATATAAACACGATATTGAAATCGTCGTTGACCGTATCGCACTGTCTGACGATGTTCGTGCACGTGTTGCGCAATCTGTTGAGCAGTCACTTGAGATTGCTGATGGCGTGGTGCAAATTCTTGATGTTGATTCAGACACGAACTATGTGTACAGCCAGCGATATGCTTGTATCGACCACCCGAACGAAGAGATTCCTGAACTCGAACCTCGTCTTTTCAGTTTCAACGCGCCTCAAGGTGCATGTCCTATATGTACTGGGCTCGGAAGCCGTCTTGAAGTTGATCCTGAACTTGTCTTTAACCCAAACCTCACGCTTACTGAAGGAGCAATTCGTCCTTACAATCGCGTAAATAGCGATGCTTGGTACATGAAGCGTTTGCAAGCAGTTGGTGACCGCCACCGATTTAGCCTTCGTGTTCCAGTTCGTGAATTGTCTGAAGACGCCATCGAAAAGATCCTTTATGGAACGGGTGACGAAAAATACCGTGTCTCACTTGGTGATGGCCGCGCATACGATGCTGCTTACGAAGGCGTCATTCCAAATCTAGAACGCCGCTACAAAGAAACAGACAGTGACTTTATGCGTAAAGACATCGAACGATTCATGCGAGAACGTCAATGTACTGCATGTCATGGTGCGCGTTTGAAGCCAGTTGTTCTTGCGGTAACTATTCACGACTTCAATATTATGGATTTTGCGGGTCTTGGTGTTGATGCTGCCCTCGATATGTTCCAAAACAAATTGAAACTTAACGAACAAGAGTCCTTTATCGCAGAGCAGATCATGAAAGAGATCACGTCACGTCTTGGATTCATGAACAACGTTGGTCTTAACTACCTTGAACTTTCTCGTGCTGCAAACACACTTTCTGGTGGTGAAGCGCAGCGTATTCGTCTTGCGACACAAATTGGCTCAGGGCTTCAGGGCGTATTATATGTTCTTGATGAACCATCAATTGGACTTCACCAACGCGATAACGATCGTTTGATCGCAACACTAAAACACCTCCGTGACTTAGGTAATACAGTACTTGTTGTTGAACACGACGAAGACACGATTCGCCAAGCGGACTACTTACTTGATATTGGTCCTGGCGCCGGTGTTGCGGGTGGTCACGTTGTTGCTGCCGGTACTCCTGCAGAAGTTGCTGAAAACGTGGATAGTGTCACAGGACGTTATCTTAAGGGTACCGAAAAAATCGATGTACCAAAAAAGCGTCGACCGGTTCAAAAAGACCGTAACCTTACTATAAAAGGTGCGCGTGAAAACAATCTTAAAAATATTGATGTCGAGTTCCCACTTGGAATTATGACTGTTGTCAGTGGCGTCAGTGGCTCAGGTAAATCAACACTTGTTAACGATATCTTAGCGAAAGAATTATCAGCTCGACTCCACCGTTCACACGTTGTTCCTGGTGCGCACGATAACGTTGAAGGAATCGAGCAACTCGACAAGGTAATTGTGATTGATCAATCTGCAATTGGACGAACACCGCGTTCAAACCCTGCAACCTATACTGGTGTATTTACGCCAATTCGTGAACTCTTCGCAAGTACAACCGAAGCAAATATTCGTGGATACAAAGCTGGACGATTTAGTTTCAACGTTAAGGGTGGACGCTGTGAAAACTGTCAGGGTGATGGTGTGATCAAAATTGAAATGCACTTCTTGCCTGACGTATATGTTACTTGTGATGTTTGTCACGGCAAGCGTTATAACCGTGAAGCACTCGAGATCAAGTACAAGGATGCAACAATTAGTGATGTTCTTGAAATGACCGTTGAGCAAGGTGCGGCTTTCTTTGAGAACATTCCGACAATCGCACGTAAGCTCGACACGCTTGTCGAAGTTGGGCTTGGCTACGTAAAACTCGGTCAACCTGCGACAACATTTAGTGGTGGTGAAGCACAGCGCATTAAGCTTGCTTCTGAACTTTCTCGTCGCTCAACTGGTAAGACATTGTATATTCTCGACGAACCAACAACTGGTCTTCACAGTGCTGACGTTAAACGACTTTTGGTCATTCTTCAGAAACTAGTTGAAGGTGGAAACAGCATGGTCATTATTGAACACAACCTTGATGTCATTAAGACTGCCGACTATGTGATCGATATGGGTCCTGAAGGTGGACTTGGCGGTGGAACTGTCGTTGCTGCCGGTACTCCAGAATCAATCACAAAGGTGAAAGATTCATTTACTGGAAAATACCTCAAAGAACTTCTTTAGTTCTTAATCATTTCTTAGTCTTGAGACAAAATAACTAAGTTATAATCTGCGAGCTCGATACTCACACGATTATTTTCATCCGTTGTGACGGTAGTTGTTTTCGTTTCATTAAAGTCTGGGCTGTAGCCTTTCCAGCTGCTGTTGAATCTGACTTGCCAAGTTCCGGCAATTGGAAGAATAAGTTCATACGATTTAAATCTTTGATCGTTAAAGTTAGCAATGACAATGACGTCATCGTGAACACCGCCATCTAGCCAGCGGTGGTATGCAACAACACGGTTCTCATTGTCTTGGTGAAAGACGTTGATGCCTGGTCCTGTCAGTCCCGTCGTATTTTGATAGGCATCAAGTCTTAAGCTAATAAGGTGTTGGTGAGCAAGGACAATTCCTGCGAACTGTTTTGTTTTGTCCCAGTCGAGTTTCTTCCAGTCGCTAAAGCTTCCTTCTTGCATAAACTCTGCACCCTGAAGGAGCATTGGGATTCCTGGAGCTGTGAGGACAATCGCATCCGCAAGCAGTCCAAACTGCCTCGCAAACACACTACCGGCATTTCCTGGAGTTGCTGCTTCGTTTAGTCGGACTGAGCCGTTTGCCGCGGTATCATGTGAGTCACTAAAGATAACTTTTTGGAAAGCATTGCCGTTGTAGTAATGCTGTAATTCTTTAACAAGGCTGTCACCGTACTGACTTGCCTCAAGGTCGAGCATTGCACGAATGGTGTGCGGTAACGAAAGACCCCATTGTGCATCAAACCCAGCGCCGCCCTCAGAAACAGGTTTTGTCATAAAGTCATTTACAGAACTGTCTTCTGCAACCATCATTGAGTTTGGATTAATCTTGTGTCCAAGTTCGGCCATTTCTTGAAGGAGTGTCCACGCCTCGGGAATATCAGTTTTTGTGTCGCCTTCAGGCCCACGAGTATTACGCATGTAGATTGTTGAGTCGACACGTAGTCCCGATACGTGGTATTCAGTAAGCCACATTGTGACGTTATCAAGAATGAACTGTCGGACTTCCGGACGTCCGTAATCAGGCCGCCCGCCCCATGGTGTTTCGCCGCGTGCGTCGTTATAAAAGTAGATGCCACCATTGTTGTTCTCGCTCCATCCATCAAACTGCCAAAGATCGGTATCTGGGAAGAAGTGATTGTATACAACGTCAAGGATGACTCCAATACCTCGTTCGTGACATGCTTTCATAAAATCGAGCATTCCGCGTCGGCCACCATATGAAACATCGACTGAATAAAGATGGTTGATTGCATATCCCCAATCTTGTCCTGCAGCGCGACTAAAGACAGGCATCAGTTCGATCATATTTACACCGAGTTCTTTTAGGTAGTCGAGCTTTTCGATTGCAGTATAAAAAGTTCCTGGTGTCGCAGCATCAGGGCGGTTGAATGTACCGATATGTAACTCGTACATAATCTGCTTTTCTTTAGGGATGTTGGGTTGTGATACATCGCCCCAATCGTATTCAGGATCGATAATAACGGAGTAGCCATTTTCAGCAGCAGTTAATTGTCGTCCACGTGGATCGTTTCGTTCAATTTCTACGTCGCCTTGTGTGACGATTTTGTATATATATGATTGCCCTGGCTGTGCATCTTTTGCGGTGCCAGTCCAATAGCCGTCCTTACCTTCAAGTAGTGTTTCGGTCCAGTTATATTCTTCGCCAACTTTGACGGCAACTGCTTTTGCAAAAGGAGCCCAGACGCGAAAATCAACACCATCGCCAGATAAACGTGAACCGAGAAAATGTTGTGACTGATGCCCCATAACTAGCCTTTAGTATGTATGCATAAGCAGTTTTTTACAACCCTAGTAGACGGTGAAGTGGGTTATTTTTTTGGTCGGAAAATTGAAGCGATTTCTCGTTTTGTTCCACTTACGAAAGCATCACGAGTTTTCTTGTCTTTGAAGATGTGGATTGCAGGAGGAAGTACTGAAACGAGAATAATAACAGCGATGATTGGGAGGAGAATGTGATCGATTTCGATACCAACACTATGGAAGAGCGAACCAAGTCCATACCCAAGATACGTGACACCTGCTGCCCACAAGAATCCACCGACGACATTGAAGGTGAGGAATCGTTTGTAGTCCATTTTGCTGGCACCTGCAACGAGTGGTGCGAAAGTACGAACGATTGGGACGAAGCGAGCGATAATGATTGCTTTACCGCCGTGCTTTTCGTAAAAAGTTTGCGCGCGTTTGATATATTCTTGTTTAAATAAACGTGCATCAGGTTTATTGAATAGGCGTGGACCAAGCTTTCGTCCAAATGTATATCCAACGCTATCACCAAGTACTGCAGCGATAAATATAACAAGCACCGCAAGGTGAATGTTAACAGGTAGTAGTCCGGAGTGAATAAGGAACCCGGTTGTGAAGAGAAGGCTGTCTCCTGGAAGGAAGAACCCGATCAAAAGTCCTGACTCGGCAAATACGATAGCAGCCACCCCGAAGATGCTTGCCCACACGATAAAATCCATCAGATCAATACCAGGTATCATTGCTCCCCATTTTACCATTAAGAATGCTATAATAGATAGAGAGAATAGACAGCAACAGACGGACTTAAGGAGTTTAAAAAAACTAATGAACGATTTCTCACTGAATCTAGATACACGTACAGCAAGCGGAAAAAAAGTCGCTGGTTTACGTCGTGAAGGACAAGTACCAAGTGTTGTATATGGCGGACAAGATGTTCCTGTTTCAACACAATCACCAATTGTAGAAACAACGAAAGTTGTGAATGCTGCAGGCAAGCACTCGCCAGTAAATATTACTGTTGATGGCAAAAAGCAACTTGCGATTATCAAGACAATTGATATCGATCCAGTTAAGCACAGCATTTTGCACCTTGCTTTCCACACAATTCACCAAAACGACATCATCACAACTGAAGTGCCGATTGTTCTTGTTGGTGAAGGTGAAAGTGCTGCTGAAAAAGCGGGACTTATTATCCTTCAAGCAATTGAGCGTATCGAAATTAAAGGTAAGCCAGCTGATCTTCCAGAATCAATTGAACTTTCAATTGTTGAGCTCGCGGCTGCTGAAGAGCGCCTCACGGTTGCAGATCTAAACCTTCCTAAGGGAATCGAATTTGCTGATGTTGAACAAGACCTTGATCTTGTGATCGCAAGCGTATACGAACCAGCTGCACTTGAAGCTGCAAACGAAGCTGCTGCCGGTGACGCAACAATCGATGACGATGTTGCTGCTGAAAACGGTGCTGATTCTGACCAAACTTCACAAGCTGAGGAAACAAAGCCAGGTGGAAAGTTACAGGATGAACCAAAGCAGTCAAACGTTGACGCTAACAAATAGTTAGAAAATCTATAAAAAATAACCCCCAGTAAAATGGGGGTTATTTTTTATTCATCAATTAGTCTTCGATAAAGCCACCAGATTGGTGTGCCCAAAGTTTGGCGTAGGTTCCTTTATTCTTGATAAGTTGCGCATGCGTGCCGTCTTCTTCTACCTTACCGTCGTTCAACAAGACAACTCGGTCGAGGTTCGCAATTGTTGAGAGGCGGTGAGCGATAACGATACTCGTACGGTTCTTCATAAGCTTTTGTAGCGCTTCTTGAATGAGCTTCTCACTTTCACTATCAAGTGCAGAAGTTGCTTCGTCGAGGATCAGAATAGGAGCGTCTTTTAGAATCGCACGCGCGATGGCGATACGTTGTCGTTGTCCACCTGATAGCTTCACTCCACGTTCACCAACTAATGTTTCAAAGCCTTGCGGGAGTTTCTCGATAAAGTCGAGCGCATTAGCTTGTTTGGCTGCACTGCGAATTTCTTTCTCAGTCGCTTCGGGTCGTGAATAAGCAATGTTTTCAAGGATCGTGCGGTGAAAGAGGAGTGGTTCTTGCGGAACATAGGCGATATTTTCATGCAGACTCGATTGTGTGACACGAGAAATATCTTGGCCACTAATAGTAATCTTGCCGTTATCAACATCGTAAAAACGCATGAGTAGTTTTAGGAGTGTCGACTTACCCGAGCCGCTGACACCGACCAGTCCAAGTTTTTGCTTACTCTTGATAGACAGTGAAAATTCTGAAAAGAGCGTCGTAGTACTGACATCTTCTTCGCCGTCATTATGAGCAAATGAAATGTTATCAAAGACAACGCTTGGATCGACAATCTTTAGCTTCCTGCGGGTATTATCTTCGACATCGGCTTTTTGTTGAATGATCTTGAGTGTCTCGGCTGAGTCACCTGTAATTTGGTAATACGAACGCAGAATATTATTAACATTCCAAATTTCATCAATCAAGTTAAATGTATATGTCAGACAGATATAGACGATCGCAGCATTTCCAAATCCGTATTGGATGGTAAGGACCGAGGCAACAAGCGCACCGAAACGCATGAGGCTAATAATGACAGAATAGACTGACGTGATTTTGATCATGCTGTTTCGTGTGGCAGCTTCTTTACCAAGCATGTTTTTAACCGCACCACCAAGCAACTTTCGTTCATCACGTTCACGAGCGTCAGTTTTTACGGCCAGCATATTACTAATAGAGTCGGATAATTTACCTGAGATATTAGTGTATGATTCTGAACGTTCAAGGAAACGCTTGCGAAGTATCTTTGTCCCAAAGTACACACAGATTATAAATATGATGGTGAGGACAAGCACGACAAGTGCGTACTGCCAGAAGAAGAATGAAAGTCCAACAATAGTTGCAATGATTGTTGTTGCAACAAAGAGAACGTTGTAGGTCATTGTATTAACAAATTCCATATATGCAGATGTAAATCGGTTAACTTTTGAAACGAGTGAACCGGTAAATGTATTCGCATAAAAGGCGAGTGAGTGACGAGATAATTTATCGTATGATTCTATGTAAAGATTTGCTTCACCGCGAACCTGGACTGTCCACATCAACCAAAGAATGAGTCGGTACGCGAATACTTGGCTGTATATTTCAATTAATATATATCCAACAAGAATCCAAACCGAGCTTTGTAGTGTGATATCACCGGTTTGAATATGTCCAAGAATATACGCAATAAAAAGTGGCGAAATATAACGCTCAAGGATGATAGTAGACGGCGCAAGAAAAAGAATAGGTATTACTAATTTTTTGTGTCGCCATACTTCTTTGAAAAAGTAGGGGATGATATTCTTCATATTTGTCGATTGATTTTTGCGTTTAGAACGCTTATACATCCACTATAACACTGGTAGACGTGGTATAATACTATTTGTGCAAAAAATACTTCTTTACTACAAATTTACACCGATCAAAGATCCGGCCGCTATTCGTTTGTGGCAAAAGACTCTGACTGAAAGTCTAGATTTACGTGGACGTATTTTAATTTCTCCTCACGGGTTAAATGGAACGGTTGGCGGTGAGATGGATGACCTTAAAGCCTACGTGAAGGCAACAAAAGAACTTCCTGGATTTAAAGACATTGTCTTCAAATGGAGCGATGGAAGCCGCGAAGACTTTCCGCGAATGAGTGTGAAGGTTCGACGTGAATTAGTGGGCTTCCAGAATAGCGACGAAGAGTTTGAAGTCGATGAAAATGGAGTAATTGGTGGCGGTGTTCACTTGAAGCCGAAACAGGTCCATGAACTTATCGAAAAATATGGTGATGACGTTGTGTTCTTCGATGGGCGTAATGCTCACGAAGCAGCAATTGGAAAATTCAAGAATGCAGTCGTTCCAAACACAAATACATCTCGTGATTTTATTGAAGAACTTGAGAGTGACAAATACGACGACCTAAAAGGCAAAAAAGTTATTACTTATTGTACGGGTGGGATTCGCTGCGAAGTGATTAGCGCCATGATGAAGAAGCGCGGATTTAACGATGTTTACCAAATCGATGGCGGCATCGTGAAGTACGGCGAAGAATATGGCGATGATGGATTGTGGGAAGGAAGCCTGCGTGTATTTGATGACCGTATGACAGTCGATTTCTCTGATCACACGAAAGTAATCGGTGAATGTACACACTGTAAAGAAGCGACGAGCAACTATGAAAACTGTGCGTTTGCAAACTGTAATGATCTTGTACTTATCTGCGAAAATTGTAAGCAAACTCCAGATCTTTTATTCCACACACAAGAGTGTCGTGAACGCGCAACCGTTGCTGTTTAGCTCGATCCTTTACTCACATATTGCTTATATTTAAAAGTGCTATAATAAGCAGTACAAGCCGACAAAAATGAAACAAAAAATCCTAAAAATATCCGGCGGCGTTTTTGCGATCCTAGCGATAGGATTATTTGTGTATCATATTCAGTCGAACGTTGATGCTATTAGGGCGAATCAATATACCTGTCAGGCTGATGGGTCGTATGCCTCAGTCACGACTGGTGACGGCGCAATTACTACAGGTGACCAAACTCAAGCAACTTTAGCTTTGAACTGGCTGCATTCGATGACGAAAACAAGCACAGTTGTGACGACTGCCAGTACACTTGCGCCGAATATTGAGCAGCCTGCAAGTTATACAGGATCTATTCCAGGTACATTTACACTGACCGGCGCAACGTATCCAACGAAGAGCGATGCTTCAATTGAAATTACTTCTCCTTCTGTTGTGCCTGATAACTACGCAGGTGTTATACAGGGTAAGGTTCTGACGACTCCAACTGCCTTCCGTTGGATTATTCAGGTATACAAGCGTACCAGTGGCGGGGATGTTCAGGTGGCGAAACAAGCACTTGCCGACGCATCAACAGGCGAGTTTACAATTGATCTATCTGATGTTTCTTCACCTCCGGCTGGAAAATGGGCATTTGGAATCTTGGATGCAACTGCGGGCTACGCCGAATATGGAACCAAATGGCCAAGCGTCGCTTACTACGATGGGCTAGAAGTTCAGCAGAAATTAGTAACAGATTCGATTTATGACTGGAATACAACCAAGGCATTGGCAGATAATACATTCGTCTTCCCAAACTCAAACAACGGAAAGAAATTATTTAGGCTCGTCGATACCGCATCTGGTGATGTGTTAGCTGAACACGTTGTTCCGACTGGATTAATTCGATCGTTTATTATTGATAATCCAAGTGACCCTGCCTACGGAACTGCACTTGAGAACCAATCATACGTGTATGATCAAGCGGTTGCGTTGTTCGCTGCAATTGGAGCAAACGATGACGCGCTTTCGGAAACACTTGCGAAGGGGCTTCTTGAATTTCAACAAAAAACTGGTCCTTATGCCGGAGGATTTGTTTTTGCGGCGCCACAAATGAGTCCGACGTATCGAGATGCATTATTTAGAACTGGCGCGCATGCGATTGCGGCTGATGCACTGCTTAGTTATATTGAAAAATACCCACAGGCGACGGATATTGCGATCTATAAAGCTGCGGCCGAAGATTCACTCGCGTTTATTGACGAACTATTATCAACAAGCGGTACAACGAGCGGGTTGTATCTTGGTGGATATGGTGACTATACCGGACCAGGCGATTCATTTGACGCAAACGTCGCGATACCGTGGGCATCCACTGAACATAACATCGATATTTGGAATACATTTGTGAAAGCTTCAAAAGTTTTAACTGACACACCAATTAATTACACGCAAAAAGCTACCACACTCAATATCGCAATTGCGAGTAAATTGTACAGTACTGCCGAGCAGCGATTGTATCAAGGAATGCAGGCAAGCGGTGTAGATACCTCTGATCCACTTGATGTAAACAGTTGGGGCGCAATGCAGTTATATTCATCAGGTCAATACGATGAAGCACTTGCGGCACTCGAACGCCTTGAGCCGTTTAAGTTTACAAGTGGTCCTGTAACCGGATATGCGCCATTCTATGACAGTGCAGGATATCCCGACGCAACACCAACTGTATGGTTTGAAGGTTCATATGGCGTTGCTTTAGCGCTCTACCACGTCGGTGATTATGAAAAGTATCGAGCGTTGTTAGACGAACTATCAGATGGTCAAGAAAGCGATGGATCATTCCGTTACGCGACTGACGAAGACGCTCTTTATAGTATTAACACGCGAAAATCTGTCGCGAGTACTGCATGGTATATCTTGGCAACAACCGGTCGCTCTGCAATATGGAATATTTGTCAGTATGATCCTCCAATTGACCCGATTGTGACGCCAGACCCACCAGTCGTGACACAACCTACAATCCCTTCAAAACCGAGTACTCCGTCTGAACCAAGTACTCCATCTAAGTCTGAAAATCAGGAGATGACGAATAATAACACCGAACCTGAAACCACTGTCACAGATCCTGAAGAAGTAGAAGAGCCAACCAAAGAGACAACGAACGCAGTAAAAACTGACGAGACGAAAAAAGAACCTGACGCATTTTCTTGGACACCGATTATTATTGTCGGATCGAGTATCGCAGGAATTGGAATACTTTGGGCTGCTATTGCCCTGATTCGATCACGACTTGGATAGTAATATGTTTTCCACCTCTCGGGCGATATAATAGATATATGGACTCTAAAACAGAGCAACTTCAAGACAAGTTAAAAACCTTGCCACGATCGCCAGGGGTTTATTTTCATAAGTCAAAATCCGGTGAGATTATTTATGTCGGAAAAGCGGCAGTTCTTAAGAATCGTGTTCGTCAGTATTTTCAAAGCACACGTGATATGGATATTAAGACCCGCGCTTTAGTCGAAGAAATTTATGACACTGATTGGGTAGAGACCGAGAGCGAAATCGATGCACTTTTCCTTGAGTCTGAAATGGTCAAACGCTACATGCCGAGGTTTAATATTTTGCTTCGTGATGATAAGTCGCAAACGTTTATTAGAATTGATTTAAAAAGCGAATGGCCAACTGTGAGCTTTACGCGTAATCCACTCGATGATACTGCAACGTACTTCGGACCTTACTACAATGGATTCGTAATTAAGAAAGCCCTTCGGTATCTACGAAAAGTATTTCCATACTTCACAACTCCGCCAAAAGAAAACGGTCGTCCCGATCTCGATTCACATATTGGGCTTAGTCCTCGCCCAGGTACAACGTCGCAGGAATACAAACAAACATTGAAGCGCCTTATTAAATATATGGAAGGTGGCCGCACGGTCATTATTCGTGAGCTTGAAAAAGAAATGCATCAAGCAGCAAAGCAGCAAGATTTCGAGAACGCTGCAAATCTTCGTAATCGAATTAATGATCTTAAATCTTTGCAGCACAAGATTATGTTTGGTGACCGTGAGTTCCTTGATATCAGCAAAGATAAGGCACTCAGCAGCCTAGAGATTTTGCTAGGACTTCCTAAGATTCCTGCACGTATTGAAGGGTATGACATTAGCCATATGGGCGGCACGAACGTTGTCGCAAGTATGGTGGTGTTTACGAATGGTGTGAGTGACCGTGCGAATTACCGAAAGTTTAAAACTCGTAATGAGCAGAATGACGATTACTTTAATATGCACGAAACTTTGCAACGAAGATTAAGTGAAAAGAATCTTAAAGCTTGGGGAAAGCCTGACCTTTTGCTTATCGACGGAGGAAAAGGGCAACTTGAAGCAGCGCTTAAAGCTGTTGAAGAGCATGGATTGCATATTCCCACGATCAGTATTGCGAAACGCGAAGAAGAAATCATTGTGCACCGAACTCGTTCGAATATCGGGACAGATAAATTAAAAGATTTTATTGCGAACCCAACGCCCGATGTAGCTGTGACGGTATCAGGCGATTATTACGTTGTAAACCTTCACGTTGGACAGTTGAATGCATCATCGCACTCAAAGAACCTTCGAAGCTCATCGATCCATGCAAAATATTCTGATGTGACGAAACTATTTCAGCGTATCCGCGATGAATCTCACCGATTTGCAGTGAGTTACCATACCGTATTGAAGCGCGCTAAGCAGACAACGAGCGTGCTTGATGATATGCCAGGAATCGGTCCAGCGACAAGAAAAGCGATTATAAAAAAGTTCGGAAGTGTTCGCGCACTCGGGCTTGCTTCAAAAGAAGAAATTGAAGCAGCAGTTGGTGTCGCTAAGGCTGAAATTATTTTACGCCACCTGGGGTAGACATCATGGTTATGCTATACTCGTCACATGATACGAGATACTCACTCTATAGCTTCAAATACACCTAAAAAATTTACAAATAAGCGAGACGGATTTACAATTATTGAGCTTATCGTCGTGATTGCAGTTATCGCAATTCTTGCAGCGATTACGGTTGTTGGGTATGGTGCGTGGAGGAAGCAGACTTTAGTTAATCAGGTAAAAAGTGACCTGACCGCTGTGGCTGGCGCCATGGAAAGTGCTCGAACTTTCGATAATAAGTATCCAACGAGCGTACCTTCAACAGTAGCTTCGAGTGACAGTTCTAATTTTGTTGGAGGCGGCAATGCCGGCGGATCAAAGTACTGTGTTTCAAAGACAAGTTCAGAGGACGCATCAATTAGCTATTATATTGCTTCATCAACCGCAATGGAGGGTCCAAAAGAGGGTGACTGCACAGCCTTGTTAATGGTTACAACACTCGCTGGTTCGACCAGTGGCTTTGCTAACGGGACTGGTCCTACCGCGCAATTTGCTTTACCTGCTAATGTCGTCGTCGATTCGACAGGTATGGTGTTTGTTGCTGATTATTCGTATAACCGTATACGCAAAGTAACTCCAGCTGGTGTTGTTACTGTTTTTGCGGGAAGTACGGGGTCTGGGAATGTTGATGGAACAGGCGCAGCGGCTCGATTTGCTAATCCGTACGGACTCGCAATTGATTCTGCAGATACCATCTATGTTGCAGATACAAGTAATAGCCGTATTCGCAAGGTAACTTCAGACGGCGTTGTTACGACACTCGCTGGTTCCACAAATGGTTCTGCAGATGGCAATGGTTCTGCTGCACAGTTCTATAATCCAAGGGGAGTCGCTGTTGATTCAACTGGTGTTGTGTATGTTGCTGACACCATAAATCACCGTATCCGCAAAATAACTCCAGCTGGTGACGTAACGACTTTTGCAGGTTCAACAGGTGGTTATGCTGACGGAAACGGTACTGCTGCACGGTTCAGTAGTCCATGGGGAATGGGTACTGACGCATCTGGTAATGTCTACGTTGCAGACATGAATAATCACCGTATCCGCAAAATAACTCCAGCTGGTGACGTAACTACTTTTGCGGGTCCAACTTCTGTAGGTTCATCTGATGGGTATGTAGATGGTAACGGACCGGCTGCTCGATTCTATAGTCCTCGTGCTATCACTGTTGATGCATCTGGTAATGTCTACGTTGCAGATACGTTGAATCACCGTATCCGCAAAATAACTCCAGCTGGTGACGTAACGACTGTAGCTGGTTCGACAAATGGGTATGCAGATGGTGCTACTGGAACAGCTCAATTTGCGAGTCCTGCTGGAATTGCTATCGATAGTAACGGTATCTTCTATGTCAGCGATACGTCCAATAACCGTATTAGAAAAATAGAGTAAGTCTTCTTTCGACTGCTACAATACATAGATGCAATCCGAATTCTTCCGCACAAATCGTCAAAAAAGTATCGCCTCGTCTGAACATGATCTAATAATCCTAGCGGCGAATACTCAAGTGCAGCGCCACAATGATATGGCGTATGGTTTTAGCCAAGAATCCAATTTCTGGTACCTAACGGGTATTGATCAAGCAGATTGGTGGGTGGTTATTGAAAAAGACGTAACTTCTTTGGTTGCCCCTGATATCGATGAAGTACATCGCATATTTGATGGAACTCTTTTGAACGACGATGCTCAGAAAATCAGCGGTGCTGATCGTGTACTTTCGCACAAAGACGGGCAAGACCTGTTAAAGAGTCTAGCTGAATGTTACAAAACAGTTGCAACGCTAGGGGATGACGCTCGTAAAGAACATTATGGCTTCGTATTGAATCCCGGACCTATTGAAATGCACACGAAGCTCAGCGACTTATTTGAGTCAGTTGTTGACTGTCGCAAAGACCTCGCGAAACTCCGCACGGTAAAACAACCAGAAGAAATTGACGCGATTCGCCGAGCAATTAAGCTCACGAATGAAGCGTTTGAAAAAATAAAAAATGGTATCACGAAGTACAGCTACGAATATGAAGTCGAAGCTGAATTTACGCATTATTTTCGCTACTCAGGATCAAAAGGCCATGCCTACGACCCGATTGTTGCAGCGGGAAAGAATGCATGCACGCTACATTACGTTAATAATCAGTCTAAGCTGCGCGACAATGAACTTATCTTGATTGACATCGGTGCGAGCGTCGATGGGTATGCAGCCGACATTACTCGAACATATAGCCTTGGAAATCCAACTGATCGCCAAAAGCAAGTACATGCTGCGGTAGAAGTGGCTCACTTGAAGATTATTAACCTGCTTAAACCAGGTCTTGACGTACACGAATATCACGAAGAAGTTGACGTGATTATGAAAGCTGCGCTTAATAGCCTTGACCTGCTCAAAACAGATAAAGACTATCGTCGTTATTTCCCGCATGCTGTGAGTCATGGGCTAGGCATTGATGTCCACGATTCACTTGGTGGTCCAGATGTCTTTAAGGCAGGAATGGTGCTGACGGTTGAACCGGGTATTTATATTCCCGAAGAGGGAATTGGTGTGCGTATTGAAGACGATATTCTCATCACCGAGACTGGTCATGAAAATCTGAGCAAATCCCTCTCGACGAGCCTCTAACGTAACCGTGATATACTAAAAATACATTATGCAAAGGACACTTCTTGTTTTTGTCGCTCGTTGGATACTCAACTCATTTGGGCTTTGGGTTGCCGTTCGACTGCTTGGAACTGGTATTGAAAATGTCGAAGTAACTGCCGGGACTGGTGGGTTTTTGCTCGCTGGATTTATCTTCTCGGTTATCAACAGTGTCTTTAAGCCACTAGCGGTTATTTTGTCACTTCCAGCGATTTTATTAAGCCTTGGCCTCTTTGTGATTGTGGTCAACGGAGCACTCGTATATGTTTCAATTGCGCTTTCACCGGGCATTTCAATGTCATTCTTTAACTCGATTCTTACAGGAATCATCCTAAGTCTGATAAACTATATAGTAAGTGCCGCAGTCGAGATCCGAGGCGGTAAATCAGGAGTAAAATATGACAATTGATGCAATTCTACAAATCGTGACCATCGCTTCAGCAATACTGATGATTCTTTCTATCCTTCTGCAGCAACGTGGTGCAACACTTGGTGCCGGATTCGGTAGCTCTGGTGAACTTTACACAACTCGTCGCGGTATCGACAAGAACCTCTTCGAAGTAAGTATCGTGTTCGGCGTAATCTTCATTCTTTCGATCTTGGCTGGCTTGCTGCTGCCGGCTAATTAAGGGAGCACTTTACTAAAGTGGCTGAAAACCAACCCGGTAAATGGCGTCGACTTCCAAAAGTGAGCTTTAGCTCTAAAGATCTTTCTCGTCGCATGAAAAAAGTTGAGGGTGCCACCGTTCGGCACGCTCGTCGTTTTGTGTTTAAGCGTATGGATAGCATCCGCGAAGTCCGTCGTCACATTATCCTTTGGGTGCTTGCGATCGGACTTATTATTGGCGCAAGTGGGCTTCAGCTTATGTGGTATCAACAAAGTTACCGCGAAGTTGCAAATGCAAACGATGGTACGTACGCCGAGGCTGTGCTTGGACCGGTAAAAACACTGAATCCAATCTTTGCGAGTACAAGCGCCGAAGAATCAATTAGTGCATTGTTATTTTCTCGACTACTTTCGTATGACAAATCAGGTAACCTAAACTATGATCTTGCTTCGAGCATGGCAATTAGTACTGATCAAACAACTTATACATTAAAGATGCGTCCTGATGCACGCTGGAAAGACGGCGTATATGTAAGGGCGAAAGACGTTGTCTTTACGGTTAATCTTTTGAAAAACGCGGCAACTCGCGCAACAATTACTGGCTGGAATGACATTACTGCAACCGAAATTGATGATGTGACGGTTCAGTTTAAACTGCCTGCGGTCTACGCTGCGTTCCCACATGCTTTGAACTTCTTACCAATTCTTCCAGAACATATTCTTCGTGACGTCGAACCTAATCAGCTTCGCGAGAATGCATTTAGCACTAATCCAATGGGAAGTGGGCCGTTTACACTTCGATTTATCCAGGACATCGATACGACAGCTGGCAGAAGTATTATTCACCTTGCACGAAATGATGCATATTATCGTGGTGCACCGAAGCTTGATCGATTCCAACTACACGTGTACACCAAAAGCGAATCTATTATTCGTGCGGTGACGACTTCTGAAGTAAATGCGGCAGTTGACCTCACTGTGACAGATGCTTCAAAGATTACGAGTGAACGATATATTGTTGAACGTAAACCAATCAATGCCGGTGTGTATGCGCTATTTAATACTACTGCTGGAGTTATGGCCGACAAGACAGTGCGTCAGGCATTACAGGTTGGAACAGATACTGCTGCGCTTCGTGGAGTCGTGGGGAAAAACACTCCCGAAATTCACCTTCCGTTTATTACGGGACAGGTAACGGGTGACGTGCCGGCCGCAGTTGCTTATAACAAAGTATCAGCAGGTGCACTGCTTGATCAAGCTGGATGGAAGCTCGAAGGAAATGTTCGTAAGAAAGATGGAAATCTTTTGAAACTTTCTGTGGTGACTACAAAGAATAATGACTTCGAACGAGTACTATCCGCTATGGCAGACCAGTGGCGAGATTTGGGTGTAACTGTCACGACGAGCATCGTAGACCCATCTGACCCATCTCAGAACGTTGTGAAGGACATTTTGCAGCCTCGTGCGTACGATGTACTTCTGTATCAATTGACTATTGGTGGCGACCCAGACGTGTACGCGTATTGGCACTCATCTCAAGCAAAGGGTGGATTTAACTTCTCGAACTACACAAACACAATTAGCGACGATGCGCTTACGAGTGCCCGCACACGAATTGAACCAGACCTTCGTAACGCAAAATACGTAACGTTTGCTAAGCAATGGATGGCTGATGCGCCAGCAATCGGGTTGTTCCAAGCGACAACGCAGTACGTTTATAGCAAGAGCGTTCACACGCTTCCTGCAGATGAAGTCCTCGTCTCGGCTGCCGATCGCTACGCTAATGTCCTCTACTGGACGGTAGGTAGTCGGCTCGTTCAAAAGACTCCATAGGTGTAGTAGTTGATTTAAGGGGTGAGATCGTATATAATCCTTCTTTGTTAGGGCGCTTAGCTCAGTTGGCTAGAGCATCTCGTTTACACCGAGAGGGTCGGGGGTTCGAATCCCTCAGCGCCCACCAAGCAAATAGTCCGTCATTGTGACGGGCTTTTTGTTTTCTTGACTTTCTTTTTAATCTCTATCACACTAATGCTTATTATGGACTATCCTATATCCGGATTAGTTACACGACGTCGTAAAGGATTTACGATTGTTGAGCTTCTCATCGTCATCGTCCTTATTGGCATCTTAACGCTCATCGTCGTCGTTGCATTCAATGGTGTGCAGCAAAAAGCGCGTGTTGCAGCTGTTCAGAGCGATCTTGATAAGGCACATACAAGTTTGAATGTATATCGAATTAATACTAGTACTAATGAAAAATTTCCCACTGTGCTTGATTGCGGTGCGACACCGGTAGCTGGTTCGACGTGTTTGAAATCGAGTCCTGGGACGTCATATCAATACACTGTTAATAATGCAGTGACGCCTCCAACGTACTGTTTAACTGCGACAAATGGATCAATTGTCTACCATGTCTCTACGGAAGAATCTGTGAAAGAAGGCGCGTGCCCAGGTCATACTGTTGGTGTACCAATGGGTGGGACGAATCCAGTAGGAACATCGATTGAAGGGTATTGGACGACGGCACCAACCGGTTATCTTCTTGAAGACGGTTCAGCCGTCTCGCGAACCACCTACGCTGATCTCTTTGCCGTGATCGGGACGACATACGGAGCCGGTGATAATTCGACTACCTTTAACTTGCCAGATTCAAGAGGCCGAACTGTCGTCAATCTTAGAGCTGCCGATACGGAATTTGATACCGTCGGTAAAGTATCTGGCTTTAAGACACATACATTAACGATTGCCGAAATGCCTTCTCACAATCATGAATTTGATATGAAGAGCGGGGGTTCAGTGACATACGGAGAATCTTCAAAGGGTGATGCTTCGGCATCAGGAAGTCCAACTGGTATCACGGGCCCTATTCAGCCAACGGGTGGTGGCGGAGCACATAATAATATTCAGCCTTCGATCGCCAAATCCTTTGCTATCAAATACGCACCAACGGATCAAACAGCGACAACATCTCCGGCCGGTTCCTCAGTACATGGGTATTGGACTTCGCCCCCAGCTGGCTATCTTCTTGAGGACGGTTCAGCTATCTCTCGAACAACTTATGCTGATCTTTTTGCTGCTATCGGTACAACTTACGGAATCGGTGATAACTCGACAACCTTTAATCTACCAGATTCAAGGGGACGGGCAACTGTTAACCTTCGTGCTGCCGATACGGAATTTAATGCCATGGGTAAGATATCTGGCTTTAAAACACATACGCTAACGATTGCCGAAATGCCTTCTCATACGCATAATCTGCTTAGTAAAAATGCTGGCGCCGCAACTTATAACGAGATAGGTGGAGGAGATGCTTCGGCTGGGACTGGTGGACGAACAGGAACCCCGGTTCAATTCACTGGAGGAGGCGGCGCACATAACAACATTCAACCTTCGATTGTGCAGTTATACGCGATTAAATATACAGCGAGTACTGCAGGTTCCTCAACTTCTATCAGCGTCGGAACATCACTAGATGGCTATTGGTCATCAACTCCAAGTGGGTATCTTGTTGAAAACGGCGCTGCTGTTTCACGAACAACCTACGCTGATCTCTTCGCTGTCATCGGGACGACACATGGTATTGGTGATAACTCAACAACCTTTAACCTACCAGATTCAAGTGGTAGGGTACCTGTTAATATGCGTTCATCCGACAGTGAATTCGATACGATGGGTGAAAAATTTGGCTTTAAGACACACACTTTGACGATTGCTGAAATGCCTTCTCATAGACACCCACTCAGGGTTAAGAATGCAGGTAACGCAACATTTGGTGAAGCTGGCGGTGGTGATGCATCAGGGACTGGTGCAAATGTCGCC
>Ga0247815_10001055_pt1 | contig 21273 bp, 26 predicted proteins | sample UWRJL194509B1_FD_181014 | JGI IMG/M metagenome (GOLD analysis project Ga0247815, IMG submission 181014) | Plant litter microbial communities from Arlington Agricultural Research Station in Wisconsin, United States - UWRJ-L194-509B-1 | ecosystem: Environmental > Terrestrial > Plant litter >...
CACAGGGGTCGGACATTCGGATCCCGTACGATACCCGGTTCTTAGACCCCAAGTCCAAGCAGGTACAGCAGTGGCTGAAGAAACGCCAACGCAAAGGTGTACCAGAGCCGACGCTTGCCGACACGTTGCATGGCTTCTTTACGTGAGCGTGTTGTCACGGTGCATTCGTTTTCGAACTGACCGGTTCGCAGTTTCTATGGCCGTCAGTTTAACTACGCCTTTGAAGCCGTCAGTGTACGCGACGGCGGCATCGTTCCTCGGCGCAAAATGCCAGGCTACAGGGCACCAGAACGCTTCTTCAACGAACTGCAGAATGACCTGATCTGCGGCGAACACTTGTCCAAGTCACGGACTGAATCACTGCTCACTCCAAAGCTGCTACGCGAGGGAGACTCGCTCGAGGTCGACCTCGAGATTGAGCGCGAAGCTGCGTCCCTTCTGGATATGCCTACAGACACCGAACAGTTTCGTGCCGCCGTCCTCGTCATCATTGACCCGATCTTCAGGCAAAACGTGCGTAGAGCGTCGTCCACAGTTTGGAAGCCTGCTAACAGTCCTTTCACCCAACAGAACCTTGGCAGAGTCGCTTCGCGAGGGCATGTCATGACATTTGTGTCTGAATGTGCAAGGGCAGAGAGTGTTTTCGAGTTAAACCTCGATTTTAAGGCCTTGCTCACGCGCAAGCCCAAGGTGCGCAAAGGTAAGAAGGGGGAACAGTGATGTTCACAGTAGAGTTATTCTATGTTCCGATGCTATCCAGCTATCGTGTTGAATCTGTGTATTGGTATATACAAGGTCGGCGTGTCGCACAAGTCCGGCAGAGCAAAGTAATCCAAGAGTCTGTCCGATTCTGTTCCGTTCATGCAGTGTTACAAATGATTGCCGAGTCGTGTGGAGATATCGTCCGTTTCATTGTCAGTTAGATCAAGTATCTGACTCCGTCCTGACGGCGGCTGCAAATCAAGTCGGTCAGTCGAAGATACTAGACTGGAGATCGGGGCGATGGGCTTACGTTCGCGCTTGGATGACTTGTCTGGCTTGACTTTGTCCTTGATGCCTTGCGCCATCCAGTCGAGCGTTCGTACACCCTTGTGGGCACGCAAACCGCGCTGGCGGTTGCGCAGCTGGTGCTGGCTCGCCTCAGACTGTCCTTCAGAGACATCCGTCTTGCTCTGCGATGCACTGATGAGAGGGTTAGCTTGACAATGTGACAAAATTTCCGTTTGTACTCACTGGCTCTCGAAAGCACTGCGACGAGCGTCAGATTTGGCCGACGACTGGTGCTCCTGTAACGACTGATTAGACACCTGCAAAAGAGCTCGCAGCTCCCACTTACGAAGTCGAGTCCAGGGTCCACGCGAAGTTTGACTTTGAGCGAGCCAATCTGTTCAAAGTTTTTGCCATGTCGTGACCGATAGCTGTCGGTCACTACGTTCTCCTTCAGGGTCGCCAGTTTGTCGCTGTCGCCACTCCAGACGGGTAACTCAATCTCCTGCTCAATGTGTTCCTCGATGTCCTTCAGCCACAAGAGCGCAATGGCGTCCGCGCCGCGATGCACAAGATCAAAGCCGGTATCATGTAGCTCAATGACCAGCGCGCTCGCAAAACGAGTGTAGACTGGGAGCCGGATCATGTCGGTGGGTGTCCAGGTGTTTTCAGAAGACGGCTTGTCGAATTTCTGTTCACCGTCGACAGTGCTGAGCACAAGCTTCTTGAATTTGTTGCTTTGGGCCTTTGTCAGAGTGAGGGTGATTGGCTGGGGGAAGATCTCGACGGTTGCAGTATCCCAGCCGAGAAGCGGACGAGGGAGCTCCAGGTTGACGCTCTTGAACAGGACCGAGACACTGGCACGACTGTAGCGGAAATTATTAGCAGGGAACGGCATCAACATCAACGTTACGCACCCAAATCCGATACCGTCTTGGATGGCATACAATCCAGTCTTCTCAGACGACTCAGACAGCAGTTTCGCCAGGTCCAATGTGACAATGCCGAGGATCGGGTCGCGCTCGCGGAGGCTAAGAAAATAGGTCAACACAGCCGCATATTCCGGGTGCTCTACTCACATTGCGTCGCGCACGACGATGCGGATCTGCGTTTGCGTCCAGTCACGAACGAAGACTTCAGTACCCGCCTCAAAGAATGGCGAGGTCGTGAACTGCTTCACGCGACTGCAAGCACAGAGTCAGACTTTTCGTAAATATTGCTTTGCAACAAGTACGCACGTCTTGTAGATCATGTCGTCGTTCACGAGGATCTCGCCATACGCGCTTGGAAGGTTGTCGTCGTCCTCAGCCGGCTTATCGATATCCTGGCCCTCCGGTCCTTCGGTGATCCGTCCTGGCTTCATGTTGTTCAGCTGCCGTTCCAGACCGAAGATCTGATGCAGTGTGACGTGCAGAATGCCTGAAGGCCAACGCTGATCCGGCGGTGTGCGGAGGACATCGGCGGGCTTGGACTCGTCGATCGGTGGAGGTGGCGCATCTTTGACTGGCGCTGGAAGCGGACGTTCGAGCTTCTTGTTGAGCGGCTGCTTGGGGAAGTATCCGATGCTCCAGCTACGAGAAACGGATGAGAATGGTGGGAGCGTGGAAGTCGCGACCTTACATAAGGTGACCTTGCTCTTGCTTGTCTTCTTCAAAGCCCATGAGCCCGTCCTCGCGTTTGTGCATGACACCCGGGGTCTTGATCAGATCCTTTACAGGGATCCTGATGCGGCCCAGGAGATCGCTGTAACGCGGTCGTCAGCTCAGCATCATATCAACCGCTGTCCACCTACTCGGAGCTGCCGTCATCCGAATCCCAAAGCATGGCGCAAAGAGTCTCCTCAGCATCCAGCTCGTTCTGGGTGAGCATCATAAACGCCGTCTCCTCAAAGCTTGGGTTGAGCTCGTGTTCGATGACCCTAGTCGAGTACGACGGCTTGCCGAACTGCGGTGGATTTGAGCCTTTGCCCGCAATAAACAACGTCCATACGCTCTTACCTTGCCGTAAGCGAGAACAATGTACGGGTCAGACTTGCCTTTGAGATCCTTGTCGTGTAGGTCGCGAGCCTCGTGAATTGTGATCATGAATACGCCCAATGCCTGTGTATCGCCAATACGCGTCGGCGACATAATGCTCGCGAGGTCAACCGTGCCGCTAGCCGGCGCCACAAATGCCTGACATCCTGCAGCAATGCTTTGGCGAACGAAGCCGCGGATACCGGGGAGGTCGAGGACATCGGGCAGCTTGCGGCTCACGGGGAACACAGAGATGTCGAGTTCCGGAATGCCGAGCAGGGTGTACTGAATCTCAGAGACGTGCGGGAACTGTGACGACATCTTGAGGCGAATGCGAACGGCACCACTGATCTTTTCGACCTGAGCCCAGATGCGGATGGGAACGCGGAGCCAGTCGGAGACGCCAGCAAACAGCTCAAGTAGGAGGCTTGGAGAATGTCAACTTCTGCCACGACAGGTAAGAGGTCATGACGTACTGGATGTTGTGCGAGCGAGCGGCCTTCTTCTTACCCGGCTGGGCAACGTACGAATACGCAATCTCAAGGTTCTAGAAATGCTGGTGAAATTGTGAAGTGCCTGAAAGCAATGGATACATACCACATAGTCACCGTCCTTGCCACCGGTCTCGTCCGGAAGCGAGCGCATGCTCACAACCTGCAGCGCGTTCGTTCCCAAATCAAAGTCGGAGATCTTGACTGCGTCAATGAACTTCGGGACCGACTGCTGCATGATGTCCTCAACCATGTCGATGGTGCTGACGAACAGAGCAGTGTCGATGTGCGGCCAGTACTTGGCGAGGAACGCGTTGAGCCAGGCCGTACTCTCAGGTTCGGGCGGATTTATGGTGGAGGCGCGGTCCTCGAGCAGCGCTGCACGTGCCCGATCCATTTCGCGCACAATGCGAGTGCGGACAGAGCCTAAAGACCAGACAGCGGCAATGGTGCACACCGAGAGGCCCACCACATTCCACAACGTAAAGCTGGAGAACACGAGCAACATTGCAACAATGATCGGGACGGCGACAATAAGTCGGTCGATCTTTGCGAGGATAGGTGCGAGCTCGAGTTCAACTGAGTGCGGGAACGGCCTATAAAGCAGATTGCCGACATTGGCCGCCTTGCCTGTAAGCGATAAACATACAGAGACCAAGAGGAGGCGAGGCAGGGATGGTCAGAAGAGTAGCAAGTCAGAGCTCACAACACCTTACCAGCGACTGAGTCTGCAATCTGAACGCTGCCACCCGTAATCGGGTCTTGGACCTTACGCAGGCCTTGTTCGTGTAGTTCGTCGATGGGTCGTTTGGATGCGCCTTGTGAACGCTCCATAAGTGCAGTACGCTCGTCATTCATGCTGCCATAACTGCACGCGACCGCCTTCAGCACGTGCAACTATTTAAATCAAGACCGAAACGCGTACTTTGGTGTTGAAGCTTTGGTGAGCGTGTCGCTCGACATGTTGCGAAGCGACGTGGGTGTGGCAGGAGGAGAAGGGAAGGAGGGTCAGCGGGTGTCGGGCGTTTGCACGCCGGTAATTTGATGGCTGCAAACGCTGTGACGTTGCCTGAGCCTCAGATGTACACACACCCCAGCAAACTCCACCCTCATCTTAGATGGAGTGACGTCTCCTGCGCATCGACGTGCAACATTAATTGGCTGCAAGAAGCGAACTGGATGCCAGGTGGGCCCAGGCGTTGTCGATGTGAACCACTGACTCGCGGCCAAAGCGCGGCGGTTGCGGTTGTAGGCGGCGTCGGCGTTCGCTTAGATAACGGTGCCTTGCTCGTATCGCGTATACGAGCAACTTGGACCAAAAGTCTGTCACGTTCAGCTTTGACAATTCCTCTGCATGGGTGCATGTGCACCGGACTATCCCGGAGATTCCGTTTGCGTCATCGCGGCGAAAAGCTCTATATCGCTCCAGATTGAATTTGACGACCCAGAGAGATCTACCATGATTCAAGACCTCAGACATGTGGTTCAACTGATTAGAATACATAGGTCCGACGATGGGAACCGTTCATGCGATGGGTGGCGTGAGACTCCGTGTTGGAGGTCAAGATGTGAGGAGCACGATAGACAGAGCTTAGTTTGGATGCTTGAGCAAACAACAACGCTATGTTGGCAAGAATTGTGATGCTTGACTTATGAGTTGGGCGTCGGTTTTCTGAGTGAAATGATCAGCCAACGGCTGTTGAAATTGCTCGCCTACAGCACTCTCACCTTGAAGGCAATGAGCCCGACAAAGATGAACGCGACAAAAACGCCTATTTGGAAGAAGATCTGTGACACGAGTGACAATCACCAGTATTAATTTGCTTGCGCTGCGATACAAACGAGTCGAAGCACGCACCCATAGCCAGGCTGCGATGAATGACGGCAGCTCGGGATACAAAATCTCGAACTGTGTCACGTCGCTCGTGTTCTGCTTTTTGAAGAACTTGTCGTCCGCGACGTCCCCTGTGTGGCGGACAATCCGTTCAGCCAACAGGACTACGGGTAAAGGTATCGTGGAACTTGTACGCACATACGACGTACAAAACACTGCAATGGTAGAATGAGCATCAATCTCAGTTCGAGAATTGGCAGTGACGCACTTCATTACTCCCATGAACAAGACATACCACCTCAAGGCTTGCCTGCACAGGGCCCTGTCAGCGGCATTCTGAAACGACCACGCTACTCACCCGTGCTCGACAAACCAGAATCCCACCAGCATCCCCTCGTAGAAAATCGTCATCATGAGCGTGAATAGGTCGCGCACGAGGACGACTGGAGCGATGAGCCCGAAGCCGATGATGAACGAGGCGATCTTGGATCCAAGAATTGTCCACGAAGCGAGTATGAACAAGCCACCGACGATGGAAGAGCCGATGTACCCTGTGACGCCCGAGTCTCAGCACGCGTTGGCTCCAGCTATGTGTGGCGCAGAAACCCACCGGCGCATAGGATGATGGTGGGGCTCCCATCCATGACTCGCGTGCTAAGTGGGACGTGTTTGGATTACCGAGGCACCCAGCGGCAAAGTAGAGTCACATACCAGCCACCTTGTGGCGCGAAAAAAGGTGTGTCAGCGGCGGCGAAGATGTGGCGGCGTTGAGAGCAACTCACCCAAGTTCGGGTCAATCGTTATTGAGATGATAGTGCCACCCGACATGATAGCCTTCGCGCTGTTCAGCTTCCGGCAGGTGTGTGAGAATGTTGGCGCGTACGGCGATGACATGGCAGAGTTCGTGGACTCCAATCGTGAAGAGCTGCGTTTGGGCTGAGGATGCAACCGGTGCCACACACACGAACGTTCGCATACCTTCAAGGGCTATGTAACAAATGTTAGGGGCCAGGTTCATTCTGACGGGTGAGCAGACGGCGTACGCACGTTAATGAGCACGCGGAAAAGCGGCAGGACCCATAGTGCGAAGATGGCAATGGTGAACACCACAACCTGGGGACCACCGAGCAGGGCCGGCACAAAAAGAGCACAACGCGTGACAGGGCAATGTTCCCAGTCAGGATCTACGATCGTTATGTCGAATAAGCGAAGTTTTGGCGCACCACGTAGAGCACTGCGACCTGAGGCATCGAGAATGCGAGCAGTAGTATGAGCGTAGCAGCCTAATGCATAGGGCACGGTCGAGAGCACGCACCTGGTCGTGCGTCGGCTTGATGTTACTCATGGGTGGAAAGCAGACGAACGCGCGCAAGGCGTGGAGTTCAAAGACCTCAAGGACCACGCGAGACAACAGCCGGCTGGCTGCCTCGTGTTGTCGGATGGGTCACCGCTCTTCAAATTGGCGCTCATACGTGTGCAGGGTCAGCCGTTGACGAGGTACAAGGACATGTCGGACTGAATGCGGGAGAGAGACGGTGGTGACCGTTGCATGTTCAAAGGTAAGCTCGGTGCCCGGCACGGCGCGGCCGGTGTCGCGAAGAATGGCAGTTCAAAGTGCGAAGGTCACAGAAGTAATATGAGAAGGTCTCAAATTTCGCATGTATTGTAAGGCAGCAATTACGATTCCTCAGGATTGGCGAACGTGTCATCAACGAGATAGTGGCACGAGTGACAAGCAGGGAGAGGCAACGTGGTTGAGTTTGGCACAGTGGGATCGATGCGCTCTGTCACCCGGGTGAGACGATGATTGCAAAAATTCGTCGCACAAGAATAGATTTCTCGACTACTAGGCTGCCAACGGTGTTCTCAACATCTAGGCCACAGGTCATACAAATGCACTCGACGAATGCGGCTCTCTCCGATAAACGGAGTCTGAACATCACGTGAAGTCATCGGGAAATCCCAAGCCAGGGATTTGGCCCCATGGGGCCAAATGCGCGATTTGCATCCGACTGCTGCCGCACCCTTTAAAAGGGTGCCGGCGTGGCTGACAGCATTCTGCCACCTCTCTCACTCTTCCCATCTCGCTACTCGCTTCGCCCTTGTGCGCGCGCATCCTCTAGCACCACTCCCAACTCACTTTCAACTCCAACTCTCAACAATGGTGTGTTCAATTTTTTGAACTTCAACTAAATGGCGCAAAAGTGTGGCTGACTTGAATTGGTGCTGCAGTCTGGCAAGGGCGGCAAATCTGGCAAGGCTGGCAAGGCATCGACTGGTGATGCATCTGGCAAGGCCCAGTCGCGTTCGCAGAAGGCTGGTCTCCAGTTCCCCGTTGGTCGTATCCACCGTCTTCTCAAGAACGGCAACTACGCAACCCGTGTCGGTGCTGGCGCACCAGTCTACCTCGCCGCTGTCCTCGAGTACCTCGCTGCCGAGATTCTTGAGCTTGCTGGCAACGCCGCGCGCGACAACAAGAAGCAGCGTATCGTGCCTCGCCATCTCCAGCTCGCCATCCGCAACGATGAGGAGCTGAACAAGCTGCTCGGCGACGTTGTCATCAGGTATGCTTGGTCGCTAGCTGTCGTCTTTGATCTCAAAGCTAACTCATGTTTGCAGCCAAGGTGGTGTCGTACCCAAGATCGAGCAGGCACTCCTGCCCAGCAAAACCAAGACTGGCACCAAGGAGAAGGGTGCAGCCTCGCAAGAGGCGTGAGCACTTGCGCCTGCCTCTGCGGTCTTTGTTTTGGCTGGCTCTCGTCTCGCGCATTTGTACTTTGTATCTGTATCATTCGGCTTTGCACATTCTACACTCGATTTGCTCTGTACCTCCAAGTCTGAAGGCACAGCAAACATTCGCATACACTTGGTCCAAATTTTCAGCTCCCGCTGTCCGTCACTTGCTTTCCTACCCTTCACAGCGCGACACTAGAAAATGCCTCCGCCAGCTGCACCGGTGGAACTTGTCCTACTGGTCGTACACTTTGCCGTACTCTCCGATTACCCAAGGAAACAGATATGGGTCGCGCGGGGGCTGAGCTGCGTCAGTCGCATCGTTCAGGCAGCGGTCGAGAGTATCGTGTACCCCAAACTTATCCTCAACTCTTTGGATCTGCCAAAGCTTCGGCTTGCGGTGGAACGTGGCGTTGACTCTCCCATCACTCGATACACAACTGAGCTGCATCTGCCACTAGATGCACGATTACGTTTGAAGGACACCGACGACTGGCGCACCTTCGTAGTTGATCACATCCCGCGGCTGGAAGCTATCAGCGCTCTCGCCTACTTTGCCCTCTTCCCTCAGATCCCTGGTGTTCCCAGTACTCAAGCTCACATTCATGAGTGCCTTGTCGAACGAGTTCGTCGGCTGCGCACCCGAGTACCTTTCACTCTCTATATGCCCCTCGGGGTAGTCGTCCATGGCGTAATTGAACCGGCACTCGCAAACTTGACACATTTGCACCTCGCCATTGGATGGGATGCGTCGGCGACATCAGTTAGCTCACTGTCAAGCTGCACGGCGCTCACGCATGTCTTGGTGGACCGTATGGCACACGAGACGTACTATACTTCACGGACATCAGCGATTGTCGGCATCGTCGGAGCGTGTTTAAAAGCTCCTGTGCTTCAACGGGTGCTGGTGCGGTATCCACCTGGTCTGAAATTGGCGGGCGTGTTATTGAACAAGATCAAGGTTAGGTCGGATAAAATGAAGATTTGGGTGGATGACAAGACTTATCCCATTGACGCAACCGACGCCATTGATGTACATCTCTCTGACTCGCTGGATGGAGAGGCTGCATTTTTGCGTGGCAGGCGACTATATGCTGAACGGTAGAGCTCGATTTGGTAGCGCTCGCAGCCGCAGCATTTGCATGCGGCCAGGGTTCCATTCCTTACTTAATTCGCCTCATCCACGCGTCTCCCATACAGTGGTGGATCAAGTGACTACTGGTGCCACCAACATGGGTGATGATAGGTGCCATGAGCTTGTGTGGGCAGAGAACATGGCGGGTGCATGCGGTGATGAACATTCAAGTAATCAACCTAAATTGTCCAACCACAACTCAGTGCAGCCCTGCCTCTATTTTTGAATCATCATGCCTGGAAAAATCTTCGACTTTCCGCGCAGAGTTCACATGAGTCCCGGCCAGCGCTTTGGACCGGTCTCAGCGCGCGCAAGTGCTGGCCAAATGCCGCGCCAGCGAGTTGCGTGTGTGCTTCCATGCCTAGCTGTCACGATGGGCGCCGATCGATGTGAGTGAATGTTCCCAGGCTGCGAATGAAAAGCGTAGAGGGCTCACTGCGCTGGCAAACGACGAAGATATAGCACGCGCGATGCCCAGTGTTACAGGTGAGCTGGTCCCAGTCGGGATAGGGGCCGGCGATGAGCCGTGATGGACGAGTGGCTCCAGTTCAGGGCTTGTGACTGGTTCGAGCAAACTGAGGCGGATGTTCATGTGCCCACGCTCGCCACGTGCTGATCTGTAATGAGAGGCTTTATCGAGACATGCCGACACGATGGCGGGCGGAAGTGAGAGTGCGCGGGCGACGTCATCGGCGTTGAGCGACGCGTCTGATCCAAGCGATTCGAAACTCAGCAAGCTGCATCTTTTCCTCTTACCGCTTTCCTCCCTTTCACGATGACCTCCCGCGCTGGCACATCGAGCCGGCCGGCGCGCATCGCGATCCCGAACTACAATGAGGTCCGCGTACCTGGCACCCAGCCACCGTCCATCAAGACCCCGAAGACGCCAAAGACCCCAGCGGACGAGGCAATCGACTTCTTCTCGTCAGATGCAAAGCCGGGCGAGCAAGCTGTCCAGGTTTATCTCCTAGAGCTCGGCTCTGACGGCGGCCCTCCTCACAACAAGTCGGTCAGTAGTTCATCTCTATTCGTTCTACCAGGCCATTCCTCGTCAAACTCACGCTTTTATAATCTCGTTACAGTACATCCGCCTGCCTCCGCCACTTCGCCCGTATATTCTCCGCGTTGCGCTCAAGGCTGGTACACCTGCCACCCGTAACGGCGTGTTCAAGACCAACTTTCCGCTTGACGGTGGTCGCTTCGAACGTCTCACCTTCGTCGAGCGCGAGCTTCCGAGCACCTTCTCCCAGGCTCTCAGCATTGACTTGCCCATTTCGCATGCCGGTGCCTTTGCGTACTGGGTCGAATACGACGAGGAGCCCATCGGCGACGCGCCTTCCAACCGTGTCAAAGGCCGTGAAGGTTACTTCAACGTCGATCCAGTTCTCACTGTCCGCCGTCGTGCTCCCATTCTATCCGACGCCGGTGTACCTTTGAGTGTCTCGCAGGGTGGTGGCGTTCTCGTCGATGGCAACGCCGCCGTCAACCTCGACGGGATCGCCATGCAGACTCTCGTCTCCAAATGGATGGGACCTATGTCCGGCTGGGATACCTACTTCCGCGAGACATCTGAACGTGGTTACAACATGATTCACTTCACCCCAATGGAGCAGCGTGGCGAGTCCGACAGCCCTTACTCGATCTACAACCAGCGCGCCTTCGATCGCAGCCTCTTTGGCAAGGACTGGAAAGGCACCGACGAGGAAGGCACTCAGGCCGTAAAGGACACTCTCACCAAGGCTCGTAACGAGTATGGCCTCCTGGCTCTGACGGATGTGGTTCTCAACCATACAGCCAATAACAGCGACTGGCTGCAGGATCATCCCGAAGCTGGTAAGTTCTACCCAGACGTGCCATAGGTATATTCTGACATTCTATCTCACAGGCTTCTCGCCTTTTAACAGCCCCCACCTCATCAGCGCGTTCGAGCTCGATGACTGCATGATCAAGTTCTCTGCCAGCGTTGGCTCACGCGGGCTGCCAACCTCAATCACGAGCGAAGACGACCTCGATATCCTCATCGACGCACTCAAGCAGGACGTCGAGAAGCTCAAATTCTGGCAGTTTTATGTCGTTGATCTCGTCCAAGGCCGCGAGGATGTCAAAGGCGCCCTCGCTGACAACAACATCGTCAAATGGACTGGCCCAGAGGTCCGAGGTCGTAGCGCCATCGATCTCGCCGTTACTCTCCACGAACAGAATCTCGTCCGCAACATTAGCATTCTCGGTCCGCGTTTCAATCGCTCCATCGACCCGGCCGTCAGTGCTGGTTTGCTCAAGGCGGCATACCCCGGTGTCACCAACAACGACCAGCTTGCGGACAACTGGGTGCAAATCGTCAAAATCATCAACATACCGCTGTCCGAGGAGTGGAATTCCGACACTAAAATCGCATTCGACAATATCCGTGGCCGTGCAAAGTACAACCGTCTTGACCTGGGCGGTCCAAAACTCGGGCCTCTTTCCGCCGAACAGCCCATCGCCGAACAGTACTTCACGCGGATCCCGGAGAACGAGCGTACAGCCAAGTTTAACAAGTTGGAGCTTGCAGTCGCGAACAACGGCTGGATCTGGGACGCGGACCCGCTCATCAACTTTGCCACCAACTCGTCCAAGGCGTACATCCAGCGACAGGTCATCGCATGGGGCGACTGCGTCAAGCTGCGCTTTGGCGCCGGTCCGCAGGACAGCCCGTGGCTCTGGCAGTGGATGACCGACTACGTTGCTGAGCTCGCGTCGACCTTCGACGGCTTCAGGTTGGACAACTGCCACTCGACGCCGCTGCACGTCGGTGTCGCGATGCTCGATGCGGCACGCTCGATCAATCCGAACTTGTACGTCTGCGCCGAGCTGTTTACCGGCTCGAGCGAGACAGATTTGTACTTCGTGAGCCGGCTAGGCATCAACAGTCTCATCCGCGAGGCGTCCAACGGCTACGACCCGAAGGAGTTCTCGCGCCTCATTTACAGCTACGCTGTCAACAAACCTATTGGTAAGTGTAACGCTTCACAGAACCGGATTGCACATGCTAACTGAAACCCCAGGTTCGATGGACGATGCATGTCTCACAATCGATGGCGAGCTGCCGCCACCTCCTGGTATCCTTGGTCCGACTCGTCCCGCGCGTATCACGCCGCACATGGGCAGCAAGCCGCACGCGCTCTTTTTCGATCTCACGCACGACAACGAGTCATCACTGCACCGCCGCACGGCGGAGGACGCGCTCTCGACCGGTGCTCTCGTTGCCTTCTCTGACTGCGCGATTGCCAGCAACAAGGGGTTCGACGACTTGTACCCTGCCATCCTGAACGTTGTGACGGAAAAACGTCTGTATGAAACGTCGGACAGCGAGGAGTATCGTGGGACGAGCCGTGCCAAGCGGGTGATCAATGCGCTTCATACGGAGATGCAGCTCGAAGGTTACAAGGAGGCACATGTCCACCAGGAAGGCGACGTAAGTTCTCTTGCTTATCTTCTAGTGAATGTGGCCGCTTGTGCTGACCTCTTTCCTGCGCGCAGTATATCATGTTGCAGCGTGTGCATCCTTTGACCCATAAGGGCTATCTGCTCATCGCCCACACTGCTTTCGGCAACACGAAGGGTAGCAAGGACCGCGGCTGGGGTGAGTTCTCACCACACGTCAGCTGACGTGCCGACGCTGATAGTTCTCAGTTGAACCGCTTCGCCTCAACCGCACTCGCGCCGAATTTATACTCGCGACTGCAATCGATGTCACGTCAACCGAGATCCCGGTGGACACTACGACCATCCGCGGTCTTCCCAGCGAGCTGAAGGACCTTGCACCTTTTGCTCCGTCTTACGGCAAAGATGAGGACGGCGAATACGCCGAGATCACTGTTCCAGACTACTTCCCTCCCGGCAGCATCGCCGTCTTTAAGACTCACATGCCCGACACCGACCCTGAGCTCGAGGCGACCTGTCGCGCCAATGCGGACGAAATGGTCAAGGAACTCGACCTGATCGACCTCAACGTCCTGCTCTACCGCGCAAATAGCGAAGAAAACGACGTGACTGCTGGAGAGATCGGCGCATACAACGTGCCCGACATGGGAGACCTCACTTACTGTGGACTCCAGGGCTGGATGGCTGCACTCAACTACGTGATGAGCCACAACGATCTGGGCCATCCGCTGTGCAATCACCTGCGCAAAGGCACGTGGGCGATGGACTATGTATCAAACAGGTTGGAGCGCCAGCTCGAGCTCTTCCCGCGTCTCGATGGCCCGGCCAAGTGGTTCAAAGAACGGTTCGACAAGATCAAGACGACTGTTCCAAACTTCCTGCGACCCAAGTACTTTGCTGTGGTCATCTACGCAGCGTATCAAGCGGCCGTCAAGGCCGCGCTGGAGCAGCAGTCCGAGTTTGTGACAAACGGCCACGAGTTCACCAAGGCACTCGCAATGACTGCCCTGCAGATGCACGGCACCGTCATCAGCGCGTCCATTGACCCGGCGATTCCAGTGCCATCGCTTGCTGCTGGGTTACCGCACTTTGCCACCGGCTGGGGACGCACATGGGGCCGCGACGCCGCGATCTCGCTTCGTGGTCTGTTCCTCACGACAGGAATGTTTGAGCCGGCTCGGCGCCACATCCTCGCACTCATGTCACTCGTCAAGCATGGGCTGATTCCCAACCTCGTCGACTCGTGCCGGACGCCGCGCTACAACTCACGCGACTCGCCATGGTGGATGCTCATCAACATTCAGGAATATGTCAAGATGGCGCCGAACGGGCTTGCGATCTTGGGCGAGAACATCAAACGCCGTTTCCCAGCAGACGGAACTTGGGTGGCGTGGGATGACGCGCGCGCATTCAGCGAGACAGCGACGCTAGCCGAGCTCATTCAGGATATTGTACAAGGACACGCTCGTGGCATCCACTTCCGCGAGCACAATGCAGGGCCGAAGCTCGACTCGCAGATGCGCGACGAAGGCTTCAACCTCGACATTGAGGTCGACTGGAAGACGGGTCTCGTTCATGGCGGCAATTCGTTCAACTGCGGTACGTGGATGGACAAGAACGGCGAGTCAGAGAAGGCGGGTACGAAGGGCATTCCGGGTTCGCCGCGCGATGGTGCACCCGTCGAGATCCAGGGCATGCTCAAGGCGACTCTGCGCTGGCTGGCGGATCTGTCATCGCGTGGGCAGTTCCCCTTCAATGGCGTAAACGCCATCGGTAAGTGTAGTGCTTGGAATTTTGGGACGATTATTGACAGTTTGGACAGTCAACGGCGAGGAGAAGTTTGTTGCGTATAAGGAGTGGGATGCCCTCCTGCAAGCGAACTTCGAGAAGTGCTTCTACATTCCGACCGGCAAGTCATTTGGCATAATCTTTTAGAAATGTTGCTGATTTGGAATTTTGCAGAGCCCTCCGAGGACCGCAACTTCGAGGTGAACCCGAGCATCGTCAGCCGTCGTGGTATTTACAAGGACGTGTATGGCTCCGGCGCCGACCACGAATTCGCTGATTATCGGCTTCGCTGTAACGTCCCCGTCGCCATGACCGTCGCGCCCGAGCTATTCAATCCAGAGCGTGCGCTCGTTGCGCTGCGCATCACGGAGCAGGTCCTGGTCTCACCTATGGGGATGAAAACCCTCGACCCGTCCGATTATAGCTACCGCGGTGACTACGATAACTCGAACGACTCGAGCGATCCGGCGATCGCCCGCGGATGGAACTATCACAATGGACCAGAGTGGGGGTGGCCGTTGGGTTTCTTCCTCCGGGCCTACCTTCGTTTCGACACAGCTGTTGGTCGTGGTCGTGCGGTACGATTCATAGCTTTCGTTCGTACGACTCATTGCTGATGCTCCTCTCAGGATCCCAACGAAACGTTGCACTTCTTGCATAAGCTTATCTTGCGGCCGCGCGAGCACATCGCCAGCGACTCTTGGGCCGGTCTCCCGGAGCTCTGTAACACCAACGGCTCGTTCTGCCACGACTCGTGCCCGACGCAGGCGTGGAGCAGCAGCACCATTCTTGATTTCCTCCAGGAGGTTCATGCGATGGAGTAATAGATTACAACTCCTCGTGCTCCTGCTCAAAATGACAATATGCTCTGTACGAAGAATTTCTTTCTGTCCTGTACTTCTGTCGATAAAAGCAACATGTGGCTTTGATGTGTCGCGTTGTTGGGAATCCACAAACGGGTATAGCATACATTCGTCGGTCCCCAATTGCCCAGCGGCCTCAAGCAGTTAAACTAAGAATACGAGAGTCACACTCCGAAACATTCTGACTTAACCCCAGCTTCAAATACTGCTCTCTCGCGCTATTGAGCTCGGCACGGGCTCCTTCGGTGTCCTTCTGGGCATGTCGCAACATCCCTAGCTCCATAGCACATGCCGCAAGTTCCCGTTGGTTTCCCAGCTCTTGAAACTCGACTTGGGCAGTTCCGATCAAGTTTTCCGCTTTGTCACAATCTTCTTGGTGGGGGAGACCTTGCAGACGGTGCTTCCTTGCGAGTAACAGGTTGCAGCGTGCCGTGCCCAGCCGCTCCCTTAGCCTCCGGTATGTTTTGAGCGCCGATACCAGCTGCTTCTCGCCTGTTTCGTACTCTTCCAATTTGAGATAGACCTCGCCAATAATTTGCTTGCATTGCGCAACTCCAAGATCTTCGCGATAGAGGTCCAGGGTGCGGATGGCCGACTTGAGATGTTGGAGCGCTTTGTCGTATAAACCTTGCTCGAACCTCAAACGGCCAAGGCTAAGCTCGCTTCGCGCCGCACGGGCATGTTCGTCGTCCCAGCCGACGAATGCGTTGTGCGAGCTTGTGAGGGGCTCAAGCGCAAGGTCGTATTTTCCCTGCATCATTAAGACGTCGCCACGATGCTTCATAGATCCAGCAACCCCTTTCTCGTCAGGGATACACTGATAGAGTGCTTCCGCGGCCCAAAAGTCCTCCATTGCCCGGGTGTAGTCGCCATGCAAGCCAAAAATTCTCCCACGAAGTGTGAGACATTTCGCAGCCCGGGGAAGGTTGTTGCCAAGGAGTGGAATGAAGGCGTCCAGAAGCTTTGTGGAAGGGCATGTCCAATACGTGTACCATGCCACTCGGTAGACAGCGTGGAACAACTCTTCGTTGACTTCGACATCACCGCGTTTAATGATACGATGGAGCATGAGGTTGATGTTGGCGCTATCTCGAATGAACGCCTCCGAAGATCGACTTGTAACCCGGTCAATCAAACGGTGAGGGGCGGAGCAGGCAAGCTTCAGGTAGATGTCTTCTAGCGTTCGATTGTACTTGTCATGTAGTGTATGCTTTTCGAGGACGTAGTGCCGAATCTGTGCGAGTACCTTCACGCGACCATCCTCACGGTAGACGAGGGCATGGGCTGTCAGCTCATCCAGCGCCGCTTCGATACCATGATGGAACAGACGCCCTAATCGCTCGTTGCCTAAGACAACGTCACTGACCCCATATGGAAGGTGGCTGCAGATAATGAGGAGTTGGAGTGGATCATCGTTATGCGGCGGTGGCGGAAGTGCAGAAATTGAAAATGCGACGGATGTCACTACGTCGTGCTTGCGACTGCCGCCAGGAGCACCATGTGCGCGCAGAAGCTGATTGTGTTCCTTGTGCCACCGACGCAGCAGATCCGAAGGCTTGTGCCTGCGAGCGAGCTGTCCGGCGAGCTTGACCGAGAGCGGGACGTGGTCCATTTCACGGAGGAACTCGTCTCGCGCCTCGGCCTCACGGGGATCAAGAGGTTCCGTAATCATGTCCGAGAACAGCTGACGCGATGCTGAGAGGGGAAGCTGCTGGAGAATCTCTGTCTGCCATGTCACATCTATCTCAGGTGGTACGGCGCCGTGGCAGGTGATAACCAAGGTAACCTTTTCGAGAGAAGCAAGTGTGGCCAGAAGTCGTTCAGTTTTGTCTCGGCCCGGCGATAGCCAAATGGACTCGAGGTTGTCGAGAATGACGAGCGAAGGGAGCGTTTCAAGTTCAGCCACAACTGCCGCAGGAGTGTCGCGATCCGGCGCTCGAGGTAGGCTCAACATGTCTGCAAGTCGAGACACCACATCGTCCGGGGTTGCACAGACGTCGCACTCGATCATGAATCGCCGTTTCTCGAAACGTCGCTTGACACGATCATCGTGTACGGCAACGAGTGCCAGGGCGGTCTTGCCGATCCCACCGGGACCGAGGATGGCCAATCGTGGCGCCTCATGCGGAGCAAGGATCGACTGAACGATGTTGTCAAGCTCAGTGTTCCGGCCATGCAGGTTTCTCGGTGGCAGAGGGAGAATGGAGGTTGTGGCAAGCGTGCTATGCGTGACGATCAGCGCCGATGGCCATGAGAGGTCCACAATTGGAAACGTACCGCTCGGGGTTAGTGGATTCTGGCCGTGAGACGTAGTGCAGTACTCGCTCCACGCCGAGGGCGGTTATACCTTGTATGGCGAACTGACACAGTCGGAGTGGTTAGCGCGTGAGCAGACGTTCAGGCGAGCACGTACAGTCAAATTTCTCTCGGACTGCTTTAAAGCGTCCTCCTCGTCCTTAATCATACGATCCACTCTCTCTGCGGAGGGGAAAAGCTTTGCAGGGTGTATAGCTTTCAGCACACGCATCCGGATGAAAGTCCTGCGGAGGTCACTGTCCATGTGTAAGCTCAAGTAATCGAGACGAGAGCTCATGAGTGGCATACTAAACAAAAACCAAAATATGCTCTTCTAGTCGTTTAGGAAGAGCGCCCTGGTTGCTGTAGACATCTCGGAGTAGTTTCATCCGCGCTTCCACAAGCTCGAATAAGGCGTCAAATTTGCCATCAAGGTGCAGCGCAAGCTGCGGCTTGGATTAGCATTTGTGCGACAATACTCCAGAAAGTATTGCAGACCTCGCTATGCTTAATGAGCTGCGCTAAGGTTTGCGGTAATGCCTTGAATGGCCAAGGGAGGCCGTCGCACATGTTGGCGGCGGCGTCGAGGCTGTATTTGAGACTGTCGAACGCGCAATTGCTCGCCGACACGCGGTATCTGGAAGGTATGAGCCATCGAACGAGACAGCTGGCACGACTGACTTATTCAAGCTCTGAGATATGCTTATCAGCGGCTGCTTTGACATTTATGGAATTCACATACCATTCTATGGCTTTCAGAGCTCGTGAAGCAGGCGTTTGGTTCGACGATAAGTTGACAGATACCGTTCTTTATCTAAGCATGCATTTAGCGCACCATCCTCAAGTAGTCGCGGCGAGATATTAACCTGAAGAATTTCACCAAGTGCTTCAAATCCTATCATGTAGTTCTTGAGCGCGCCTTCCATTTCGAGCTTGGCTGCTGCACGGCGGAATAACGACTGTGGCTTATTCTTCGCTACCTTGGTGCACTCTTCAAATAGCCTTGAACCGAGGGTTCTTAGAGTTGATAAATAGGAGCAAGCATCTGCAGACGCACTCTTGGGCCGCTTTCACGGCAACCTTAGACCAGGACTCGAGCTGCTGTGAAGTCCTCTCCCATGACAGTTGCACCGATTGGGCTATCTCAAGCGCCATTGCGGCCGCGCGCAATCCCAGTTGCTTGTTCATGTCCAATTCCTGCACCGAACGGCTGGTGAGGAGAGTGGCGCGCAGGAAGGCGACGCGCTCACCTCGGCCGCGTTCTGCAGATTGTCTGTTGCAGTCCAGAGACGATCAATCTCGAGACATCCCGTCTTACTCCTCGATGGAGTAGTAGCATTTGTACGCTGCATGATCAGCCTGTTGGTGGAAGGAAGAGGTCAAGCCAGGCCCAACACCGCATCGCCCAGGGCGGGGCAAGACACCAGCCCGCAGCCCTAAGGTGACACTGTTTGGAATGCGAAGACATCGCGATTCACCACATCACGTGAGACTATCTTGTCTGCACTGCTTTGCCGTGCCGTGCCGTGCTATGCGGGTGCTATGGGCATGCATTCGAAGGCGTGCGAACTCAGGCTGTTGCGGCCAGGTCATGGATGCGTAGGACGCTTAGAAACGATTTTGTCGGGCGTAGCGCACGACCACGATTGGTTATGAGTGGCCGCAGACGACTGGGTAAGGATTAGAGCAAAAGAAGAACAGGGGTTCGGTTTGTACCGTGACGCGTGATCATCCAACGAGGACCGATTGCGATTCAGGGAATTCGTTCTGGTAGTGGGATTCAAGGACACTAGCCCTCAGACATTACGCTTTACAGCCGGTCAGAATAAGCACTAAGGCGTTTGAGTGATTGTAAACGGTAGCCCAGGATCTTGCACGGCACCAAGCCAGAACTTCTTGTAGGCTAACAGAATACGGTGGGCAATTCAGCTCTCAGTACATCAGCTCATCAGCTCCTTCATAATAATCGGTACATCAAGTAGAGTTGAAGTATGTCTGCAACACTCAGGTGTATACAGAGGCGCAGCTAGCACGGTCTCGAGAGGTTTAAGTGATGCCAGAACGAATGAATTCAAACCAAAATTACACCCCGTGAACGCAAGGTTATAATTCTGCTGCAAAGCTACCTAGAGCTTGGCGGATTCATGATCGTCTTCAACTTCGGCTTTAGGTTGGGACAGCGGCTGTGGTCAGTCCGAGGGACGCCAGAGCCGACTGCACATGATAAAGGAAGGTTGCATTGTCCAGTAGGAGTTGTGGGTTGTGGTAGTGAAGTACGTGTGTGTTTACGAAGTCCGTGCGCGGCGAACAAGGCGTCGTTAGCATTACTTCTTGGATCGACGAATGAGACTCGCGATCTGCGAGCAGATGACGAGTAACCCACGTCAGCTATACGGATTTGCTGCGGGCAGCAAAGAGAACGTACTGCAACAGCTCCCACAGCGGCAACAGTTCCTAGTAGCGCCATGCCGATGTAGCTGTCTGTTAAACAGGAGAAGCGTTAGGTATGTTCAGCCGGCAAGACGCTGTGATACAGCAAAACCAACGCACCATGTGTGTCGGCCTTCTCAATGAGCTGAGCCAGGCTTTGCGCTTGAAGGTTGTTGGGCTCTTTCTCGAGGAGTAATGCTATAAAGTGAGTTGCTAGTGAGTGGGCAGGCATGGGAAATGTGATGCTCGACAAAGACGAACCGTTGAATTCACGAGCTTCACGGTAGTTGTGCATCTTGTAATGGCCAAGCGCGAGGTAGTAAAGACATTCTCGTCGCCTGCTAGGTTCTCCGCGGAAGATGTCTGGTCCACGCGGACAGGGTCAGTACGAACGAAAGGCTCGAGGCGTGGGCATGCGGCGCACCAGAGAGCAGCTTGACGCCTTCAACCTGGTCGGCGTGTTGTGGGCTTTTTACAAGACCCCACGCATAGTTGAAGCGTGTCTGGATTGTGACGTGCTTTTGCCCAAGTTCTTTCTCGTACTGCAGACGCAGGACCTAGCAGCCACCAACGCCACCGCGCAACGCGTCAATATCTCAAAAATACCTGGTATAATAAGCTACAGACCTCGAGCTCGTCATAAGAAAGAGAGACTTCGGCCTCGGCAGCGTACGGAAGTTCGGTGCTCGGCATATTGAAGGCGGGATGGTAGAAAGTGGCAGAGTTGGTGAGCCGGCAGGCCTGCGCGGCTCCATCCGCCGATCCAGCTGCGCACACTCCGCAGTGCTTTTCCAGGCACTTTCTCTCAGAAAACCCATTCAGACTCGCCCGCTCTAGAATATGTCACTTGTTAAGTGAACAAAGGTTGTGTACAATACTCGAACTGTCCATTGATTGTCCTGTCTCTGCAGACTGCCGTCTCCACTATTTATACACCGGTCAAACGGGCGAGAAGTTGTAGTGTACAACAGTGTCCTTTGTCAAAGTCACGGAAGAGTCCTGATGCTCCAATGGCGTTCATACGATCTTAAATTGCTCGCTCCAGTTGCCAGAGTCTCCGAACACTGCGAGCCAATGAACCTCGTCAAACTACAGTACCTAGTCGGGATGCAAACTGTACTCACACACGATGCGGTAGTCATGACCCGGCGTGAGGTTCTCGGGGATCGTGACATTGTAATGGCCAGTACGAAGGTCAAAGCCTTTCGCAAGCGGGTCTAAGCCGACTCTCGTCAACACAAACCTTTTGACAGTAATGTGTCAAAGGCTCACTTTCAAC
>Ga0247815_10001058_pt1 | contig 21248 bp, 19 predicted proteins | sample UWRJL194509B1_FD_181014 | JGI IMG/M metagenome (GOLD analysis project Ga0247815, IMG submission 181014) | Plant litter microbial communities from Arlington Agricultural Research Station in Wisconsin, United States - UWRJ-L194-509B-1 | ecosystem: Environmental > Terrestrial > Plant litter >...
ACGAGGCAAACAATGCCACCATCATGCATAGTGCTAAAAACTTTTTCATAATTTGTAATACGTTTAGGTTATCTTACTTGTTTATTGGTATAAAGTTACAGGTTTTAATGCCTACTTTACAATAGCTGCGCTATTTTTTTAACAGGAAATAGTGTAATAAATGCACTGATAAATGTAAGGCTGTGAGAGCCTGATGTTTGATTTTAAAGTAAAAGCCGAAGATTATTTTTTTTATTTTTACCCGATTAATGTTTTCTTAAAATTATCTTCCTTTAACACTTCAACTTATCGATTACAGGGTAATGATGCTAAAATGCCAATTTGTCACCGATGCATTTTTGGTACTTAATTTGACAACACTAAAACAACGAACAAAAAACCTTATACTATGGCAACAGGAAAAATTAATGTTTCGGTAGAAAACATATTTCCCCTAATCAAGAAATTTTTATACAGCGACCACGAGATCTTTTTACGTGAACTTGTGAGTAACGCCACCGATGCCACTCTTAAACTTAAACACCTTACAAACATAGGCGAGACTGCTGTAGAGTATGGCAACCCTATAATAGAGGTTAAGGTAGATAAAGAGGCTAAGAAAATCTATATTACAGACCAGGGTCTTGGTATGACCGGCGAAGAGGTAGAAAAATACATTAACCAGGTAGCATTCTCCGGAGCTGAGGAGTTTCTTGAAAAATATAAAGAATCTGCCAAAGATTCAGGTATCATTGGCCACTTTGGCCTTGGTTTCTATTCGGCCTTTATGGTGGCAGAAAAAGTAGAGATAATTACCAAGTCGTATAAAGATGAGCCTGCGGTACACTGGATATGTGATGGCAGCCCGGAATTTACGCTGGAACCAAGCGACAAAACAACCCGTGGTACTGAGATAGTGCTGCACATTGCAGAAGATTCCCTTGACTTTTTAGAAGATTCTAAAATTCGTGAGCTTCTTAAAAAATACAACAAGTTTATGCCGGTGCCTATTAAATTTGGTACCCATAAAGAAAACCTGCCTGTACCACCGGATGCACCAGTAGATTACCAGCCAGAAGAAGTAGAGGTTGATACCTTTATAAACAACCCTAACCCGGCATGGACAAAACAACCGGCCGACCTGACTGACGAAGATTACAAAACGTTTTACCACGAGTTGTACCCTACACAGTTTGAAGACCCGTTATTCAACATACACCTTAACGTAGACTACCCGTTTAACTTAACCGGTATTTTATACTTCCCTAAACTTTCTGCCGACCTTCAGGTTCAGAAAGATAAAATACAACTGTACCAAAACCAGGTTTTTGTTACCGATAACGTAGAGGGCATTGTTCCTGAATTTCTTACCATGCTTCGTGGTGTGATTGATAGCCCGGACATTCCGCTTAACGTATCGCGTTCGTACCTTCAGGCAGACGGTGCCGTTAAAAAAATATCGAACTACATTACCCGTAAAGTAGCCGATAAGCTTAAATCGTTATTTAACGAGAACCGTGAGGACTTTGAGCAAAAATGGAACGATATTAAGATCGTGTTAGAGTACGGTATGCTTAGCGAGCCTAAATTCTACGAAAAAGCAGGATCGTTTGTATTGTACCCTACGGTAGATGGTAAATTCTACACGCTTGAAGAGCTTAAAGAAAACCTTAAAGAAAACCAGACTGATAAAGATGGTAAACTGGTTGTGCTTTACGCGTCTAACAAAGATGCGCAGCACAGCTACATAGTATCTGCACAGGAAAAAGGCTATCAGGTATTGTTATTAGACTCGCCCATTGTGTCGCACCTTATCCAGAAGCTTGAGGCTGACAATGAAAATGTAACGTTTGTGCGTGTAGATGGCGACCATGTAGATAAACTTATTAATAAAGATGAGTTGCAGATATCTAAACTTAGCGAAGACGAAAAAGACAAGCTAAAAACTGCCCTTGAAGAGATTGTACCTAAACAAAACTACAGCGTTCAGTTGGAGGCTTTAGATAGTAATGCAGCACCATTTATTATTACGCAGCCGGAGTTTATGCGCCGTATGAAAGAAATGAGCGCCAGCGGCGGTGGCGGCATGTTTGGTATGGGTAACTTCCCTGATATGTATAACCTTGTGGTTAATACTAACAGCGAGCTTGCTACAAGTATATTAAACACCGAAGATAAAACGCACCAGGAAGCATTGGTTAAACAAGCATTAGACCTCGCTAAACTAAGCCAGAACCTGCTTAAAGGTGAAGAGCTTACTGCTTTTGTAAAAAGAAGTTTTGAGTTGATAAAATAAGATTGTTAGATTTTTAGATCTTTTGATTGTCAGATTAAACCTGTAGTGAAAGCTACAGGTTTTTTTGTATGTTTGATAACCAATTTATAATTATGAAAAAGTATCAGGTTTTTGTTAGTTCCACATATCAAGATTTAGTTGAAGAACGTAAAGAGGTTATACAGGCTCTTCTCGAGCTTGATTGTATACCAGTCGGAATGGAGCTATTTCCTGCAACGGATGATGATCAATGGACGTTAATTAAAGAGCTTATTGACGACTGCGATTATTATATTTTAATTGTAGGTGGAAGATATGGGTCATTAAATAAGGAAGGTATAAGCTATACACAACAGGAATATGAATATGCTATTGAAATAGGTATCCCTACAATATCATTTATACATAAGTCACCCGATGATATTGTTGTTTCTAAAACAGACAAAGACGAGCAAAAAGCTGAAAAATTAAAAGAATTTAGGACACTTGTTCAAGAAAAGTTGGTGAAGCCATGGGTTACTCCAAGTGATTTAGGATCTGTTGTTAGTAGAAGCTTAGTAAAATTGATTAGAACCAAGCCGAGGGTTGGTTGGGTTAAAGCAGATTCGATTAGCTCAACAGAGGCAAATCTGGAAATTTTAACTTTAAAAAAGAGAATACAAGATTTAGAAAATGAATTGCAACGTAACACAGTAAGTTTTGACAATGAATTATCAAGCGGTGATGATAAAATAACAATTACTTATAGCTTTAAAGAGTCGGGTCTGTGGAAACAAGACAAAGTTGATTTAACGTGGAATAAAATTTTTGCAAAGACTTGTACTTTACTTATCGTGGAGGCTACCGAGGACAATTATAGAAGTATGGTGAATCAATATATAAAACACCGTGTAAAAAGAAAACATGATATAGATAATTTAGAAGTTAATATTATTACAGATACTTTTATGTCTGTACTGATTCAGTTCAAAGCGTTGGGCTTGATAGAGAAAAGTTCGAAAAAGAGATCTTTAAAAGATTTAGGCACATATTGGAAATTAACTCAAAAAGGGGATGATTTACTGACTCACCTTAGAGCAATTAGAAAAGATATAGAAATAAACGATTAAAATAAAAAAGCCCGCTTTTCAGCAGGCTCTCTCCATTGTTTGAAGTGTGTACGGTTAAGGAACAATAGTTCCCTCTACAGAGTCATCATAGGTTTCGCCTACAATAGCACCGTATGTTCTTTTTATAAGGCCTACAGCCATGTTGTGCTTGGTATCCCAGTAGTACCCTTCGGTTGGGGTAAACTTAATTACAGTAATCCTTGGGTCGTCTTTACCTTCGGTAAACCATGTTTTCATCATCGGGTCCCATAGTTCGTTAATCTTATCCTGGTCTGTGCTAATGGTTGCGTAACCATACAGGCTTAAAAAATCGCTGTATGAGCCACCCTGAAACAGCAACTGTGCTGCCGGGTCTTCGCTTAATTCCTGGTTTTTATGCGAGTCGTTCGCGCTCAGGAACCAGAAGTTTCCGCTGTCGTCTATCTTCTCTGCCGACATTGGGCGGGTGTCAAATGCTTTTCCGCTCACAATCTTAGTACAAAAGAAACATGAGCCTGCGGCTTTTGCAAGTTCCTTTATCTTGTCTATGCCTTCCTGGCCCACTAAGTCTTTAAAATTGTCTTCCGGTTGTTGTTGGTTTATCGAGTCCATAGGTATGATTGTTTATTTGTTTTGATTAAAATTAGAACAAACAACATTCAACAGCTGTTAGTAAAATGCTAAATAACAAAACTATAGGGTTTTGCTTTATATTTAATATCTAAACCTTCTTACAGTTAGCCCAATTAAAAACTTTGTGTACCTTGGCGGGAGGATTACAATTGGCAATTGACAATAAGCAATTTTTAAAGAGTAACAGGATATACTATAAACCAACAACCAACAACCAACAACCAGCAACCAACAACTACCAACCGGATGAACCTCCCTATAGAAACCCCCGCACTTTTATTCTCGGCAACATCGCTAATTCTACTGGCCTACACCAACCGTTTTTTAACCATTGCCGGTATAGTGCGCGGCCTTAAAGTAAGTTATGAGCAGCACCGTACCAAAAGTATATTAGGTGAAATAAAAAACCTAACCTGCGGCTCACGCTTATAAGGCACATGCAAATGTATGGGGTGCTAAGTTTGTTCTTTTCGGTATTTGCAATGGCGTTGTTGTTTACAGGGCAGCAAACGTGGGGTGCTTATGTGTTTGGGCTAAGCCTGCTGTTACTGTTGGCATCATTGGGTGTATCGTTTTGGGAAATAAGCATATCGGTAAAAGCATTACGCATTCACCTTAGCGATTTGATTGAAGAAGCGAGGGAGCACAGGGGTTAATCAATCAACAATCCAAAGCAGCACGGGCTTCCCGGTTGCCTGTAGTTTGGCATCGAGCGTTTGCATAAAATTGTCAGATACTGCGGGGCATCCCCAGCTAAGCGGACTGTATCGTGGAAAAATTTCTTTATCGGCTACGGCATTCCACGAATGCAAAACAACCACGCGGTTTTGGGCGTTGCTGTTGGTTTCATCAAGTCCCTCAAGCCAATATTTAACTTTTATACCCCACGAACTGTAATCGCGTTTGCCTACTTTATATTTACCCAACGATGAGCAATGGCTGTCATCAAGGTTACTGAATTTTACTTTTTCGTATTTAGTATCATTATCCTGAAAAGCATCACAACTGCCGTGGGTAACCAGGTTTTTGTTAACAATTTTTTTCTGTTTAAAATCGTACACATAAAAACGGTCTTTACCGGAATGTACACTTAGGTCTATGAGGAAATAGTAGTCTTCGCAATACTTTTTTTGTTTGCAAAAGGCAAGCGCCTCAGTATGTTTACCGGAATAATCTTTAGCAGGAGTATCATTTTCGGCAGTATTGCCACTACAGCTTATAAACTGTATAAACACTAAAAGCAGGATGCGCACCATGATGGTTGAGAGGTAAGGTTTTACCTAAAACTATAAAAGTAGTTAGTTTAGTATGCAAACCTTAAAATAGATTTTTAAGGTTGCTTTTCGGTTTTAATAAGTTTGCTGGTAAAGCTTTCTGTATTAATAATACCGGTACAAAATATAGCATCGCCATCTACGCTGTCTACGGTAACTTTCATGATCGTGCCCTTTTTATAAGGGAATCCCGGTAGGTTTACTTTCACGATCTTAGCAGTATACTGGCAGTCGTTATCCCAGCGCAGGTCAGATTTTATGTAGTACTTCCCGCCTTTATGGTATTCGGTGTGCTTTTTACCTTCTATAATTACTGTAACTGCCTGGCCCTGCTCATCGGCATATATAAACGTACCCTTGTGCAGTATGTTACAATCGGGTTCAGGATCATTAGTATGCTTTATTGACATGGCTGTTAAAGCAAAAGCTGCTACAAAAACGAGTGTAAATATTTTCTTCATGGTCAAATTAAAAAATCAAATGTAAGCAATGGTATTATTGTTTTGTCAAATTTTAGTCATAAACATTTTATAATAAAATCTTAGTTATACCTTTGCCCGCTTTTTAAAATGCAAATTATGACAAAAAACACACTATTAAAAGGGGTCGTGTACGTAGGCTGCGGAGCCGCCAGCTACGGTATGCTTGCTACTTTTGTAAAACTTGCTTACGGACAGGGCTACACCACTGCCGAGGTTACTGCCTCGCAAATACTGCTTGGCTTGTTGGGAATGTTCTTCATCTATAGCTTCCAAAAAAAATCTACGGGCGCCGCAATGCTTAAGGCATCGGGTAAAGACAAAAGGCAGCTCATACTGGCAGGCACCTCTATGGGTTTTACGAGTGTATTCTATTACATTGCTGTAAAATATATACCGGTATCTATTGCCATTGTACTGCTTATGCAAACCGTATGGATAGGCGTATTGTTAGAATGGGCATTGAGTAAAGTGGTGCCTTCTGTAAAAAAAATAATTGCTATAGTAATAGTCCTTGCCGGGACATTACTGGCAACAAATCTTTTAAGCAACGATGTTGTGCCCGACTGGCGCGGACTTGCCTGGGGACTTGGTGCAGCAGTATCGTTTACCACAACAATGTTTGCAGGTAACAGTATAGCTACGCACCTTACAGCGCCACACCGCAGTTTATTTATGCTTATGGGTGGGGCAGTAGTTGTATTAAGCTTTACTGCTTTTACATGGCCGGGTTCTTTTAATTTCTCTATAGTTACAACCTGGGGTATACCACTGGCGTTGTTTGGTACCATATTGCCACCGTTGTTACTAAATGCCGGCTTCCCTAAAACAGGCCTGGGGCTGGGTAGTATAGTATCGTCTATAGAGTTGCCGGTATCTGTTACAATGGCGTACTTTATATTAAGCGAACCGGTTAACCTGTGGCAATGGCTGGGTATAGTATTAATACTTGGTGCGGTAGTGTTGCTAAATATAGGTACAGGGGGGTGATTTCCCAGTATACCTCTTGCAATTTTATTTCCGGAAACAAATTTTTTCTGGTAGATATTATTGCCAAGAAAATAAAAGTGGTACAGGAAGTAGCCAATGCCCTTGGTTTAAAAACCTTTTGGCAGAGCAAAAACGCGCTGAACTGATAGATGAGAAATTCGACTTTATTGTGAGTCGCGCCGTGACCAATATACCCGATTTTGTAAAATGGTTAAGGATATTGTGCATCGAAGTGCGCATTATAATTTATATTAATTGTTGATTCGACATTCTTTGGCAATACCATAAATGTATGGCTTCTAACTAGCCATGATCTCACCTTATGAAGCATTGAATTTAAAATTGTTAGTAGGCTTTTTTAAATTAATATTCCTTTCACAAAATTTAAACGAAATTATTTTGCTACAATAAAACTCTAGCTTTCTTTGTCAGATTGCTGTAAAAGCGTGGTTATAATTATACAATTAAATAACATTTTGGTATTTAATTATTTAATCAGAATTATACTAATCTGCTTATTTTCGTGTTAAAGATTTAATTATAAATCTTTAACAAACCAATTTTAATTATGCCATTAGCAAACCTTACATCCGTAAAATATTTAAGCGAATTACGGACGCTTATTACAGCACCTTTAAATGGAGATGTTATTTATGTTAAGTTTCATAGATTTATGTCGGACGAAGGAGGCGGATTCTTCCGTTTTGATTCCGGGGAAACCCGTAATGACAATGACGGAACAATCATACAAGTTGGACCCGAGGGAACGCCCCCCACTTACAAGGGCAGATGGATAAGAAAATTAGACGGCCATATAAACATTGCATATTTTGGTGTTACTGCACAACAACAATTTGATGACGGAATGAGGATACAGCGAGCTATTGACTATGCTGCCGATACAACGGTAAGAGCAACTACAAGGACTATATATTTTCCAGCAGGACAGTATCGAATAAATCATCAGCTTACCTTAAGAACAGGTGTTTCATTAATAGGAGACAGCTGTGGAGATGTAGAATTTAGGGCAGGCTATGAAATTACCAATGCAGGCTGGATGATTACTATGGGGCCAGGAAGAATTGAGGGTTGTAATATTGCAAACATACTATTTATTGGCGATGCGAGTCCAGATGACGGTAGCAATATGGGATGTATGCTTTTTCAGGCAGTGGCTACAAATAATTACGGTATTATGGATGGAGGCATGTGGGGTTGCACATTCAAAAATCTTAATATAAGGAATTTTAATGGTGGAGGTATATACTTAATGGGTGGAGGTAATAGTCAAATCAATACTTACAATGAACCAAACCAACTTTGTGTTTTTGAAAATGTGAATATAAATCGTCAAACAGCAAATACACATGCGTTATTAATGAATGGAGAACAGGGACAAATGACATTCATTAATTGTGGTTTTGGCGGCAGATTATATGATATTACCTATGTTGATGGTGACCCATTAAAAGGTAGAATGAGTTTTAAAGCCCTTAAAGGGATGAATATGGCAATTACAAACAGAGGGTATGTTCAAACAGCGGTTGTTTCTTTCTTAAACTGCACGTTTCAGGATGCAGAATACGGTGCTTATATTGCTTATGCAGAAAGTATAACTTTTGATACATGTTGGTTTGAAAATACCGATTTAGCTGTTTCAGTTGATGCTGGCGATAATCGTGAAACAACTGCTATTGAAGCAATACCATCAAGAGGTATTAATATATTAAATTCAAGATTTGCTAATGCATCGGGTTTTGGCAGCTTAAAATGCGATAATAAAAATCCATCGGGCAGATGCATTACATCTAATAAGTCAACCGTAAATGTGTATAATAATTATGTAACTGTTTCTTACATTCCTCCTGCAGGTACAACTACATACCCTGCAGGTCAGGAAGATCCATTTACTAACAAATATTTTATTTTAACACAATCAAATAATTACGGCATTAAGACCATAGGTAATTCATTTCAGGACTATCGCTTAGGATTTACATTTGGTATGTTAAGCGACATCCCTATAACTTTAAACTCAGCGGGTAATTATTTGGATTTAAAGGATAGCAGGCTCGGATATGTGGTTGGAACAGCTTCAAACCCATTGATTCAAACAATACGTTGTTCAATTCTTACCGGAGAAACATTAGTTTTGCGTGGAGCTAATTCATTTCCTATACGTTTTTCAGACAGTCAAAACATCTTTCTTTCTTACAAGGGTACAATCACGCTTAATTATGGAGATGTAGCGACCTTTATTAAGATAGATAGCCTTGGCGGAACTTACCGTGAAATGTATCAGTTAATTTCACTTTTTAAATCTTCAACAGTAGTTTAAAGATTGTTTTTATAAACAGTAAAGGCTCCCTAGCAGGAGCCTTTACTTACTTATTTAGATGGCACTACTGCAATTGATTACCCTAAGAAAGGGTACCTGTAATCTGTAGGCGGTACTAATGTTTCTTTAATAGTGCGTGGCGATACCCAACGCAGTAAGTTAAGTATAGAACCTGCTTTATCGTTAGTTCCGCTTGACCTTGCTCCGCCAAATGGTTGCTGGCCTACAACGGCGCCCGTAGGTTTATCGTTAATATAAAAGTTACCCGCGGCATTCTCTAAAGCTTTGGCAGCTTCTTCAATAGCATAACGGTCCTGGCTAAACACAGCGCCTGTTAGGGCATATGGAGATGTTTCGTCTACCAGTTTAAGGGTTTCCAGCCACTGGTCGTCTTCATAAACAAATATAGTAAGCACCGGGCCAAAAAGCTCTGTGCTTAGTGTATCATATTTAGGGTTTGTAGTTACAATAACCGTAGGGTCTATAAACCAGCCTTTAGATTTATCATAAGTACCACCCGCAATAATTTCGGCATCCGGAGCCGCTTTAGCAGCATCAATGTATTTGACGAGCTTATCAAAAGATGCCTCGTGTATAACCGCAGAAATAAAGTTTGACGGGTCTTCCGGCGAACCTATTTTGAATGATTTTATGTCGTTTACCAAGTGTTCTTTAACCGCAGGCCATATAGACTTAGCAATGTAAGCCCTTGATGCAGCCGAACATTTTTGCCCCTGGTATTCAAAAGCACCACGGGTTAAGCCTGTAGCCACCGCAGCAGGAATTGCAGATGGGTGCGCCACTACAAAATCTTTACCACCGGTTTCGCCCACTATCCTCGGGTACGTTTTATACCTATGTACGTTTTGGCCTATTTTAGCCCAGATATCGTTAAATACATGCGTAGAACCTGTATAGTGAATCCCTGCAAAATCAGGGCTTGCAAGTACCGTATCAGTTATCATAACCGGGTCGCCGTGTACCATGTTTATTACCCCCGCAGGAAGTCCGGCAAGTTTAAATACTTCCATAATAACATTAGCGCTATACGTCTGCGATGCGCTTGGTTTCCAAACCACCACATTACCCATAAGGGCAGGCGCAGCAGGCAGGTTGCCGGCAATTGCAGTAAAGTTAAATGGGGTAATGGCATAGATAAAGCCTTCTAAGGGGCGGTGCTCAAGGCGGTTCCAAATCCCTTCGCTTGATACCGGCTGCTCGGCATATATCTGCTGCATATATTCGGCATTAAAACGCAGGAAGTCGATAAACTCACAAGCCGAATCGATCTCTGCCTGATGTACTGTTTTAGCCTGGCCTATCATGGTAGCAGCATTAATTTTAGCACGGTAAGGGCCGGCAAGTAAATCAGCAGCTTTTAAAAATATAGAAGCCCTGTGTTCCCATGCCATATCAGCCCATTTTTGCCTTGCAGCAAGTGCTCCGGCAATGGCTTTTTCTATATGCTCTTTGTTAGCTTCGTGGTAGGTGCCCACAACTTTTTTATGGTCAAAAGGCGGGTTTATGGTTTTAGTGTTACCGGTACGAATTTCTTCGGTGCCTATGTAGTTAGGCACGTCTACGGTAGTATTGTAAAGTTCTTTAAAAGTGGCAAGTACCTGTTCCCTTTCTTTAGTTCCGGGGGCATAGCTTTTAACGGGTTCGTTAACGGCTTTAGGTACATTGAAAATTCCTTTTGGCATAGTTGTAATTGTTTAAAGGATTAAAGTTTTTAAGCGGTGCAAAGATACAAAGAAATTTACAGATAGTGATTTACAGCCTTTATATTGAATTTTGATTTACCAATACATTTTAAAAACTTCGTAACTTTGTTACCTTACAATCTTGTTATAAACAACACACAATTATACAATGCAAAAAAAGATAGTACTATTAGGATCGGGAGAGTTGGGTAAAGAATTTGTAATTGCCGCACAGCGCATAGGGCAAACCGTTATTGCGGTAGACAGCTATGCGAATGCGCCCGCAATGCAGGTTGCCCACGGTTTTGAAGTAATAAACATGCTCGATGGCGACGCCCTTGATGTTGTTATTGCGAAACATAAGCCCGATTTTATTGTACCCGAAATTGAAGCTATACGCACCGAGCGTTTTTATGATTACGAAAAGCAGGGTATTACGGTAGTGCCAAGCGCTAAGGCGGCTAACTTTACCATGAACCGTAAGGCCATTCGCGACCTTGCGGCTAAAGACCTTGGCCTGCGCACCGCAAACTATCGCTATGCTACCAGCGCGACAGAACTTGAACTGGCTGTTGCCGAAGTAGGCATGCCGTGTGTGGTTAAGCCATTAATGTCGTCTTCAGGAAAAGGTCAGTCTACCATAAAATCTGGGCCGGACATTGAAAAGGCCTGGAACTATGCTGTAGAGGGTTCGCGTGGCGATGTAGTTGAGGTAATTGTAGAGGCATTTGTAAACTTTAATTCGGAGATCACGCTGCTAACGGTAACCCAGAATAATAACCCAACATTATTTTGCAGCCCTATAGGCCACAGGCAGGAACGTGGCGACTACCAGGAGAGCTGGCAGCCGGCAAATGTAACAGATAGCGCAATTGCCGAAGCGCAGGATATGGCCCGTAAAGTAACCGAAGCCCTGGGTGGTGCAGGCCTTTTTGGGGTTGAATTTTTCCTTACCGATGAAGGTGTATATTTTTCTGAACTTTCACCACGCCCGCATGATACCGGCATGGTAACGCTTGCAGGTACCCAGAATTTTAATGAATTTGAATTGCACCTGCGTGCCATACTTAGCCTGCCGATTGCTGAAATTACACTTGAAAAAGCCGGGGCAAGTGCCGTAATATTAGCATCACAAAACAGCGATAGCCCATCGTTTACAGGGATAGAGCAAATTGCGGCTTTATCAAAAACCGACTTTAGGTTGTTTGGTAAGCCTACATCCCGCCCTTACCGCCGTATGGGTGTAGCATTAGTAAGTGGCTCACTTGATATTCCTGTTGAAGATATTGTGGAGAAGGCAAAAGTTGCTGCTGCGCTGGTAACGGTGGCTTAAATAGCAATAGGTAATAGGCAAAATTAAAATATTTGCATTAAACATTTGGTCATTCTCTTACAGAATAAAAAAAGCCCGCCCCGCTGGACAGGCGGGGCGGGCAACCAAAAATACATAACACCGGAAATTACCAACCGGCAAAAAACAAAACTAAATAGGACACTACACTATTTTTATTTTATAAAACAAAATACGCATTTTTTACCGGCTGTATATGGTGCAGATTAGCATCCAGCGGCACGGCTTCATGCTCAAATTCGTTCCTGTATTCGTTAACCATTTGCATAAGGTTATTCTCTATATTGTTTGATATTGATATCATTGGGGTGTCTGTAGGACGGTTCTCAAAAGGGTCCTGCAGGTGTATGGCCATTTTTTCTATAAGAAAACATGCAGCCCCTATCATGGCCACCACAGGTATTTGCAGCCAGCCTAAAGAATCGGCCAGGCCAAATGGCAGCAGCAGTACAAATAAACATAGCGTAAAACGTATATACATACTATATGTAGTAGGGAAAATAGTATTTTTAATACGCTCGCATTTACCCATAGCGTCGCATAACTTGGTAATAGTGCCGTCAATCTCTACCTGTTGGTACATATTAAGCCTGCCGCCTTCAAGTGCTTTTTTAATTTCCTTGCCATGTAATATCAGCAATGCGTTAGGCACATGCCTAAAGTTTGCAACAAAGCGCATTTCTTCGTCGTTAAGTAATGTTTTAAGCGGTTTTATTGGGTCTTTACCACGTAAAGACTGTGCAAGGGCATAGCACCATGCCGCCTGTCTTTTTGCAAAACGTTCCTTAAAATCGTTTGCTTCTATAGAGAAATCAGGGTCTTTGTAAAATGTAATTACCTGGCGCACGAGTGTGCGCGAATCATTAACAATGGCACCCCAAATAATGCGCGCCTCCCACCAGCGGTCATAGGCCTGGTTGCTTTTAAAAGCCAGTAGCAACGATATTATAGTGCCTATAATAGCCGGTACCGCAATAGGGATATTAATGTGTATAATATGAAACAGGTGGTGCACAAGCTCAAACCCTACTGCATATATTACTACCAGTGCGAGCTCTATTTTTATTTTACCCAGCACATAGGTAAGGGGTATTTTAGTTTTAAGTAACATTGTCTTACTGCTTTAATTTAATCAACTCCTCCATTATAACAATGCTGTATTTACATTGCCCTCTATCAACTGTCTATAAATTGCAGTCTTTGTTTTCTAAAAGTTGCAATAGTCAATTAAATACTGCTGCCATAGTAATTTAAAGTTACAATCTAATTGTGCGCGTATATGACAATATATACTAACGCAGTTAGGGCATGTTACAAAAAAACGATTTGGATATTAAAAGGAGTTTGGATCCTGATTAAAATATCATAAGATTTTACATTAAAAATTTTAATCTTAAACTTTAGAATGCTGTTTAAAGATAATGTTTACCACTGTACCTTTCTCCGGCTCCGACTGGATAACGAGTTCGCCATTGTGCATACGGATAATTTTCATGGCAAGGGGCAGCCCAAGTCCATAACCATTATAACGCGATGCTTTTTTTCCGCGGAAAAAAGGCTCATAAAGATAGGGGATATCTTCGGGAGGGATACCAATGCCAATATCGGCAATGGTAATTTTTATAGATGATTTATTAGCCGACAACGAAACGAATACCTCATCATTATCAGAATATTTTACACCATTGCTTATAATGTTGCTCACAGCAAGTTCCAGCAACGGGCGGTTGCAGGGCAGGTTAAGCAAATCAGTATCATCGGGCATGTCGTTAATCTTTATGGTAATACGGTTTTCCGGATACAGCTTATCCAGTTCGCATTTTACATCCATAAGCAATTCATCCATACGTACCACATCCTGCACTTGCTTGTTGCCATCATAACCAGTCTGGGTCAGTTTCAGCAGGCTTTCGGTAAGATTGGCAAGGCGTGTTGCCTGGCGTTGTATGTTATTAAGCACCTCTTCATATTCTTCCGGGCTGCGCTCTTTAAGGAGGGCAATTTCGCTTTCGGCAATAATAGTTGTAATAGGAGTTTTTAACTCGTGCGAGGCATTATTTATAAAGTTTGCCTGAATTTCAAAACTCGTTTGCAACCTGTCCAGCATATCGTTAAAGGTACTGGTAAGGTCAGATATTTCATCATGAGGGTCGGCATCCGGCACCGGCAGTCGGTTATGCAGGTTACTGGCACTAATACGCTTTACCTCGGCGGTAATTCTCGACACCGGATTTATAACCCTGCGTGCCAAAAACCTGCCGAAGAAGAAAGCAAGCAGCAAAAATGCCAATCCTCCTACAATGAGTATACGCGTTATATATAAGGTAGTGGTATTGCCGCGACGGTCGCGGGCAGTAACAATAATCATGTACTTTACACCGCCTTCATTAAATACCTGTGCATAAAAATAATGATTGTCATCCTCTACCCAACCCGATCCGTTTTGCATGGCGTCCCGGTAAAAATCAGGTGGAAGGTGCAGCTCTGTATTATATTCAAAAGAAGTAGGCCCGTTAACTTTAAGAACAAAATCTTTTTCGTCTATAAGTTCCTCAAGTCCGTTATCTTTAAGCTGGCGGTAGTACCGGGCTTTTTCAGGATCGTTCTGGTAGTGTATAGAAGCTACAATTTTAGCACGGTCTTCCAGTCTTTTAATAAAATAGTATTCGTTGTTACGTTTAAATAAAAAAAGCACTACAATGCACAGCAGCAATGTACTCATACCCGAAAGGGCAACATAAGTTATAGTGATCTTTTTACGTATTTGCATGTACTTATGGCTTTACAACATAGCCAAGCCCTTTTATGGTGTGTATTAGTTTGTGGCTGTAGGGTTTATCTATTTTTTTACGAATGTAGTTTATGTATACATCTACTACATTAGTATTCATGTCAAAGTTAATATTCCACACATTATCCAGTATCTTTTCGCGGCTTAAAATAGTGCCGCTGTTTTTAGCAAGGTAATGCAGCAGGTTAAACTCTTTTGCGGTAAGCACTATGGTTTCGCCTTTACGTTTCACGCTCTTTGTACGCAAATCTATTTCCAGGTCTTCTATAACTATGTTTTCTATAGTTTTATGTTCCTGCCCCGCGCGGCGTACCAGTGCATTAACGCGCGCTTCGAGTTCTGTAAACCTAAAAGGCTTTGCCATATAATCGTCGGCTCCGGCATTAAGCCCGGCCACTATATTCTCGCTGCTGTTAAGTGCAGTAAGCATTAATATGGGTACATAGTTGCCTGCTGCCCTAAGGCGCCTGCATAGTTCTATACCGTTAATATCAGGTAGCATAACATCAAGCACTATCACATCAAAACTATTGTTAGAGAGCATCTCCCATGCGGTGGTTCCATCAAGCGCCGCGCTTACATCATGGTTCTTTTCTGATAGCCCTTTACGGATTACCGACAGCAAATTAGGTTCGTCTTCTACAATAAGTATTTTCATGCACTTTATGGTTTATGGCAAAAATAGCGAATAGGGGTTTACAAATTTACATAAATAACGAAATCGATGCATATTATATGTTTTTTGTGATATGTGTAATTTGCGAAACACTTTGATTTACGCTTTACTTGTTTACGTGGGGCATTGCCCCACGCTAATTTGTTTGACCCCTACAGGGTCAGGAAATTAATCCCATAAATATTTTTCATCATGTTCGATATTATATTGGATTAGGAAATTGGTGTATTCCTCTTTATATGTTTTTATTTTGTGATGCTCTTTTTGATTAGCAATATACTGCTTCACAATGTTTACTTGTTTCGGACTTACTGAAAAAGCCCCATATCCTGTCTGCCAATAAAAATCTAAATATTTATCGCTTTGTTCTTTCATCCATTTTGATGAATTTTTTTTAATTTCCTCAACTACTCTTACAAGGCTAAATTTCTTAGATAGTATAAATAGAATATGTACATGATCAGACATTCCACCTATTTGCAATGCCGGACTATCAAAATTTTTACAAATTCCCGCAACATATTCATATAACTTAGCTTCAATTTCAGGCAGGATTTTGTGTTCGCGGTATTTAGTGCTAAAAACAAGATGTATATAATTGTAGGCTAAGGATTTTGGCATTTCTATAAGATGATTATTAGTTTCCTGAATTTGTAAATATAACAAATTACAATATTTATTTACATGACCCTGTAAGGGTCGTACAAATTAGCCTATGGCAACGCCATGGGTACTAATATTTGTAATTCAATCATTTCCCTGTAACTTTATGATGTATTTGCCGACTAATCCTTAAAACACCTAAAATTATGAAACTATCTTTAGCCATTATCCCCTTGGTTATTCTTGCGTTCTTTTTTGCATATTTTGGTATGCCTGTAATTAATTATGGGTTTATACAGCTGCCCATTATGCTTTTGCTGCTTATACTTGCTGCAATAGTACTTACAATAAATATAGAGCAGGTGGGTGCTAAAACCAAAGTGCACCTTACAAAACTTCACCGTCCGCTTTTTATAGCATTTGCGGTTGTGTTAGCATATACTATCCTTGCGCCCTTATTTACAACCCTGCCTTTGTTTAGGAACGAATCATACCGAAACATGATAGGCAAAGTGCATACCGGCGAAAAGATAACCAACCATATTGCCCCAATTGCCCTGGACCGTATTCGTGTGGTAGACGAGCGTCTGGCTACATTGCTTGGCGAAAAAATCTTAGGGTCAGACCAGGGGCTTGGCAGTAAAAGCGAACTTGGCGAGTTTTTTATACAAAAGGTAAATAACGAACTGTACTGGGTGGCTCCGTTATTGCATTCCGGCTTTTTTAAATGGCTTAATAACAAAGAAGGTACCGAAGGTTATGTTATGGTAAGCGCTACTAACGAGCGCGATGTAAAGCTTGTGCAAAATATAAATGGCAAAGACCTTAAAATAAAGTACCAGCCGGGTGCTTACTTTGGCAGCGATATAGAACGTCATCTGTATTTTAACGGTTATGAATCTACCGGACTTGCCGATTACAACTTTGAGATTGACGAGAAAGGCCACCCGTACTGGGTTGTAACCAAATTTAAAAAGAGGATAGGTTTTGCCGGTAATGATGCCGTGGGTGTTGTTACAGTAGATGCCCAAACGGGAGTTATTAAAGAGTATGGTATTAATAATGTGCCTGCCTGGATAGACCGTGTACAGCCTATATCATTCATCTTAGACCAGCTTAGCGACTGGGGCGAGTATGTGCATGGCTACTGGAACTTTAGTAATGAAGATAAACTTATGATTACCGAAGACCTTACGCTTGTTTATGGTGAAGATAACCGCTCTTACTGGTATACAGGAGTATCGAGTGTGGGTAAAGAAGAATCAGCTGTTGGTTTTATGCTGGTAGATACCCGTACTAAAGAGGCAACTATGTACAAACAGAGCGGTGCTACAGAGTATGCTGCACAAAGTTCGGCAGAAGGGAAGGTTCAGGAAAAAGGCTATAAAGCATCTTTGCCTATACCGTATAACATTAATAATATACCTACTTATGTTATGACGCTTAAAGACGGCGGCGGACTTGTAAAAATGTATGCTATGGTTGCCATAGGCGACTACACGATAGTGGGGGTGGGTAACACCATGCGTGAAACATTAATGTCTTACAAAAACGTGTTTAACATGGCTGGTAACCGCATTAACCCCGATGCGCAGGCCAACCGGAAAGCGATACAAGCGGTAGTAACGCGTATACAAAGTGATATTAAAAATGGTAACAGCTTTTATTACTTTACTGTAAACACATCGCCTAAAATATTTGTGGGTTCGTCTCAGTTATCTAATGAGTTGCCGGTAACTATAGTGGGCGACAGTATTAACATATCTTTCGACCTTGATAAGGAAGATGTAATAGATGTTTCTACATTTGATAATTTAAAATTAGGCAAAACAAAATAATGTACTGGTAGCATTTTAATATACAGCCTCACGAAAGTGGGGCTTTTTTTATGGAGTTTTTGTATTTGGTTTAAGATTGTGATTGGTGTTCTTTCTCCAAAGGACTATCGTGTGGACACAAATATCCACCTCACCCCTCCCGATAGCTATCGGGACTCTCCAAAGGAGAGAGAGTAGCTACACTCAGATCGATAAAATGCATTTTCGACATATTTTCACGTCAAATTTAGGATAAGATACCCGTTATTGGCTCCCCTCTCCTTCGGAGAGGGGTTGGGGGTGAGGTCAAAAAGAATGGTTATGGAGATGTGTCCACACGATAGTCCAAAGGAGGGGAATTGCAGTATGTGCCACTCATGGATTTTATTAAACATCATAATTTTTTGTATGTTTGTTATATGGATACACAAAAAACAGGTTCAAAATTTGCACTGCTTATAGGTTTGCCTACGGCATTAGTGTTCTTTTTAATGGCACTATCGCTGTCGCATTTTTATGCCTTTGCTTTTTTGCTTCGCGTATCCAGCTTACGGATTTTCTGGAGTCCTGTAACATGGGTGGTTATAGGTGTTACATTAAGTATAGCGCTGTGGTATAGTGGTAAGGTAATTGCTAAATCGCTTGCTAAGCGCGATGTTTTAAAAACAAGCTTTTACTTTACATGTATTGTAAATGTGCGGCTGCTTATTATTATGGCATCGGTTTATTTTATTGGCATGATAAGCGATGTAGTGCTAAATACCCGCGAAGTTTTTTTTGCTGCTGTACCTTATGCCATAATTATCATGATCGCTTCTTTTGTGCTTGCTACCTTACTTTTATCTGTTACGGTTAGCCTTGCTATTGTACAACTTACAAAAAATAAAATTGAAGGCGTTAAACACAATATAACTGCCGCGCCGGAACCTGTGCCGGTTGAAAAAAGCAATGGCGATTTATAGGTTTAAAATTTAACCTTTAAAATGTAATTATAAATCAGGCAGTAAAGATTAATTTAAAGCAAAAGGAGCACTAAGCCTAAATGTGGGTACAACAACTTTAAAAGTACGTGTAGTCGTAAAGTTAACCATGTTATAATGGCCTCTCATTGCCCCAAAAGGGGAAGACAGCAAACAGCCTGAACTGTAAGTGTGTTTTTCGCCGGGCTTAAGTACTGGTTTTTTGCCTATAACGCCTTCGCCGTCAACAATTTCTATGTCGTTTAGCGAGTCGTAAATTTCCCAGTGGCGGGTGTTAAGCTGTACAGAATCTTTACTTTGATTCTCTATGGTAATCTCGTAGGTAAAGGCAAATTGTATCCTGTAGTTTTTAAAGTAAGTGCCTTCAAAACTTGTAGATACAGATATTTTTATGCCTCTTGTTATTTGAGATACCATATAATAGTGTCGTTAGTTAACGGGTCAAAAATACAAAATTATTGTGTGTTACAACAATATCAATATATTAAATTAAACCAAAATAAAATTTAACTCTTTGGTAATTAATTAATAATATCCTGAGAGTTAGCGTTGCCACGGCCTATAACCTTATCATAGCGCTCGCCATTTTGCCTGTAATATACAAAAATGTTATAGTCGTCTTCTGTTTGGTAATAGTTGCCATCTACGGCGTGCTCGCCATCTACCTTGCCACCTTTATCGGCAGTAATGTACATAAAATTGTTAAAGCCCTGCTTTATCATTATAGCCTTATTAAACGTAGCCGTTTTTTCGTCATACTCTAAGCGGTACTCATCTGTCTTGGCATAGTTGTTAAACATACCGCCTACATAAATATCCTTCTTTTCATAAAACTCCGGTGCACTCAGTTTAAAGAAAACCCATGTGTAATCAGATTCCAGATTTTGGTTGGAGACGCTCAGATTAATATTACGGGTCATAAAATTACCGTTTTTATCAGGAAAGTAGGTGTAACCTTTACTGGCACGGGCATCGCTGGTATATAATATAGTTTCATAAATATCTTTTGCAGTAATGCGCAAAATGTTGTTTACGGCGTTCCTAATGTCTTTATTGTCAAAATATAAGTATTCATTACCTGCCCAAAACTGCGTTTCCTTATTGTATTTATATATAAGGTCGTTACCTATGGTGTACTGGGGTTTTACGTTATATATGGCATTATCAAAACGGCCGTTCTGGAAGAGTGCAACCTTTACATTTTGCAGCGGGTTTTGAAAGTTAAGGTTTGTAGATTTAATGGCAAAGTCAAGATTGTGCTTTTGCTGTATAGCATCCATATCGCGTGCCCTTTTTACTTGTACCGGTACACTTAGCTGGTCTTCATACATAATGAACCTTCTCGAAAAAACAACCTCGTGGTCTTCGTTAAGAATGTTAAGCATGTAGTTGCCGGACAGTTTTATGCGCGTAAACTTATTAGGAAATGAAAGTTGGTAGCGGGAATATATTTGCAACGTGTTAAACGAGTTTTCATAGGTTTGTATCCTTTGGCTGTCAAAACCATCTAAAAAGTCGTTTACAGTAAGCTGAGAACTGGGCGACCAGTCGTAGTTGCAATGTTGCAGTGTATAGTAATAGTTAGCCTCGTTGCCAAAAAGGTCATCAAATGCCAGTTGAAAACTATCGCCAAGCCTGAAATAAGGGTATACATTTTCCCCGCTTTGTATAAAAGAAACGGTTTTTATATTGTATGGCGGTGGTATTTCCTGCAGCTGCTGCGCATTAAAAGTAAAGGGTAAAAGTAGTAACAGGGCAAGGGCAATGGTACGCAACTGTATCATTTTATAAGATATGTTTTTATTCGTGAACGTAAAGATACTAAATATATTATAACCTCTATATTCAATGTAAATGAGTAATTATGTGTTTTTTCGTGTTAAGGATATACTAAACAACTATATTTATAGTTATATTAGCATAACCAATTTTAACCAATCATTAAATATGAAACATCTTACATTATGGATGTTCCTTGCGGCTACGCCTGTAATTAGTGTAGCACAGGACCTCAAGGGTACAGATCCAGTTCCGTTTGACGCTAACGTGCGAACGGGGAAACTTAAAAACGGCCTTACATATTACATAAGGAAAAACGCCAAGCCCGAGAATAAAGTAGACCTAAGGCTTGTTGTAAATGCAGGGTCGCTAATGGAAAACGACGACCAGCTGGGGCTTGCCCACTTTATGGAGCACATGAACTTTAATGGCACCAAGCGTTTTCCTAAAAATAAACTTGTAGATTACCTTCAGAGTATCGGTGTAAAATTT
>Ga0247815_10001059_pt1 | contig 21245 bp, 10 predicted proteins | sample UWRJL194509B1_FD_181014 | JGI IMG/M metagenome (GOLD analysis project Ga0247815, IMG submission 181014) | Plant litter microbial communities from Arlington Agricultural Research Station in Wisconsin, United States - UWRJ-L194-509B-1 | ecosystem: Environmental > Terrestrial > Plant litter >...
TTTTCACCTTCTGATAGGGATACGGGTGCCAGGGTAGGCCTGATCATTGCCCCGCTTTCTCCGATAGCGCCAGCAATTAATCCTTTTGATAACGGTGAAGCCATTTGCGCAAACACCGAGATCGAACCCGCAGATTCACCTGCAATGGTAATCCTTGCCGGATCACCACCAAAAGCCGCAATATTCTGCTTTACCCAGCGCAGTGCAGCATTTTGATCCAGCAATCCATAGTTGCCCGAGGCCTTGTGCGCGGATTCTTTAGTAAGTTCCGGATGCGCCATGAAACCGAAAATTCCCAGGCGGTAATTGACTGTCAGAACTACTATTCCTTTTTTGGCCATACTTTCTCCGTCATAACGTGGCTCCGAACCATCGCCTGCCATTAATCCCCCGCCATAAAAGTAAACGAGTACTGGTAACTTATTACCTTTGGCCTTTGCAGGTGCCCAGACGTTCAGGTAAAGGCAATCTTCGCTGGCGCTATCGGCACGGAAACCCATGTCCCCATATATCGGTTTCTGCATTCCCCTGTTCCCAAAACGATCTGCTTTCTTCACTCCAGTCCAGTTCTGGACAGGCTGGGGTTCTTTCCAGCGAAGTAGCCCCAGTGGCGGTGCAGCGAAAGGAATTCCTTTAAAACTTCTTATGCCGGAAATTTCTGTTACACCTTCGACGAGGCCATTTGCTGTTGAAATACGGACCGAGGACCCTTCGGATGGATTCTGGCCACAAACAGTAGCTGTAATACAAGATAACAGCATTGAAAATATCAGATTCTTCTTCATCATATAAATTGAGGTAACACCGTTTTGTAAATTTCAGATACACTTCACGCGGAATCTAAAAAACTTATTTTAAAACTTCTACATCAATATAACTGTCGTTAAAAACTGTGTGCGTAGCCGTAATGAAATCTTTTTGATTGGCCTTGTACGGATTTGGAACAAATGTCTGCGGATTACGTGCAAATAACGGGAAGGCCGTGCTTTGCACCTGAATCATGATACGGTGACCTTTTTTAAAGGTATGCAATACATCCTGCAGCTGGAAATTTACATCGGTTTTTTGGTTGGCGACAAATGCTTCAGGTTTCTCAAAGCTGTTGCGGAACCTGCCGGGCATCACTTCCGAGCGTACCATCTGCCAATAATTGGCCATTAAAATATTCTTATTTGGCAAATAAGGATGACTGGGTTCATCTCCAGGGTATACATCAATCAGTTTTACAATCCAGTCGGCATCCGTACCAGTAGTTGCTACTTTAAGATGGGACATGATCTCGCCTCCCAGGGTAATATCATCCGTCAGGATATCAGTTTGAAATACCAGCACATCAGGTCTGCGGCCCGCGAACCGCTGATCCTCACTCATATAATTATGCGGGGTAAAACCTTCGGTAGTCGTGTTATCTTCTGTGTAGGGAACAGGTTTCATTGGGTCGCTGATAAAGGTTGCTGCACCGGTAGCTGATGGCTGGCTGAAACTGATTTTGCCATCGTTGCCCAGAAATAGTTTTTGGTGACTGACATTTTTCGCCGGCCACTGGTCAAAGGTTTCCCAGTCCTTTTTGCCGGTATCGTACATATAGGCATTAGGTAGTCCTAATTGTTTGTCACCTGATCCTTTCAGAAAGTGGTTAAAAAACTTCGCTTCGATATTTTTTTGGTAAAATGTAGCAATACTGTCACCGAAATAAACGTTCGAGTGAAGCGTATGACCTGTTTCGCGCGACCAGCGTCCATGACCAAATGGACCCATTACAATGGTATTATAGGCCGCCGGATCTGATTTTTTAATAGCCCTGTGGATCGCAAGTGGCCCGGTAAGGTCTTCTGCATCATACCATCCGCCAACAATCATAACCGCTGGTTTAACTTTACCATAATGTTTAGGAAGGGAACGTTTTTGCCAGAACTCATCGTAATTGGGATGATTCATCGTCTCCTGCCAGAAGAAATTGTCTTTGTACCACTGGTCGAAGTTTTTCAAAGGGCCAACGTCCAACAGGAACTGGTAGCCATCAGTCGAAGTCTTTTTAATACTGTAATCATTATACCAGGCTTTGCTGGTCGTGTCCTTTTTTTGGACGCCAAACACCGGGTAGGTGAAGATATAGCTTTCCAGAAAAGATCCGTTATGATGGAAATCATCAAAAAAGAAATCAGAAATAGGGGCCTGCGGTGAAGAAGCCTTTAAAGCCGGATGGTTAGACAGGATGCCTGCGGCAGTGTAAAAACCAGGGTAGGATATACCCCACTGACCTACGCGTCCGTTGTTGCCGCTGATATTTTTTACCAGCCAATCGATGGTATCATAAGTATCAGAACCTTCGTCTACATCGGTTTTGCTTTTTTTATTGTCAATTACCGGGGTCATATTGGTCCAGGTGCCTTCACTTTTATATCTTCCCCTCACATCCTGGTAAACAAAAATGTAACCTTCTTTCATCATCGTATCAGACGGGCCAAGTTTTGCAGGAAATTTATCTTGGCCGTAGGGTGCAATGCTGTAACAGGTGCGTTGCATCATCATCGGATATTTCTTTTTTCCGGAAGCATCTTTAGGAAGGTAAACGGAAGTGAACAGCTTTGTACCGTCCCGCATTGGAATGTAAACGTCCTTTTTTATAAAATTATCCTGCGCATAAGTGCTTACCGCTCCGGTTTGTGCAAAAACGCTACTACAGATAATAGAAAAGGACAAAAAACAGGTAAGTATTTTCTTCATGATCGTGTTTAGGTTTAAAGGAAATAAATTTAGGCCAAAAATAGGGAATCGTAAATAGGATAGACTTCTATTATTCAGGTTATTTTTAGCAATGTAACGTAGTCGCAAGTTTGTTACCTGTTACCCATTCGGCAAACCACCATACCCAGTTGAATAATTACATCTTGATATAGTAGATATATCATTAACTTAGCTCAAGTCGGAACCTAAAAATGAAGGCCTTTAATTGCTGTTCAACCCATGAAATACAAAAAAGCTTACATTGTCGCAGGAATTATTCTTTTCCTGATCACGTTAACATATAGCTACAACAGGATTTATTCCCTGTTTTTGAACAACGAATACTCCGCTATTGATCATTACTCTGCTCCAGGTAAATACCAAATCTCAAAAATACCTACTGACGGCAAGATCGTATTCAAACCTATTGATTTACCTGATACCGACCCTGGTGTAATTTATCTTGATACTTTATTGCATCAATTTAAACTAACCACCCAAACTTACACGGACCAAGTTCTGGAACAAAACAACGTGTACACATTTGACGGAAAAGGAAAAATTCTGTCAATAGATCAGTTTGTTCCAACTGAGCGGGATTCATCATACCAGACCGATCAGATAACGCTAAACGCCAGCGGAAAAATTATCCGTAGAACGAATAATGTTACAGAGGGGGATCACTACGCAAATGGTATCCCCTTAACAGCAATATTGCCCCCCTGGCCTAAATACCTCAAACAATCGTCACCGGTTTACATCCGGCATTTTGATAAAGCGAGGTTGAACCTGTCAGATCTGAACCCCCTCAAACTGGCGGGGATGAACGGAGGAAGGCCATCAGCTGCATGGACAGGAATCTCCTACTGCGACGTAACTTTTAAAAACGAAATTCTTAAAGTTAAGATCCCTTTTGATTATAACAACCTGTTTTTCAGCTCAAATGACTTTTATGCAGATCTGGATTATTTCGTTTTGCCAAAGGCATATACCAAATACCTTGACGTTGCCTTTATAAAACTGGATGAGCAATTGTATCTGGTTGCAGTGAAATAACACCTCCGGGCACAAAGGTCCCGGAGGTGTTATCTGCTATGCCTTATGGCTGACGTCTCCATCATACCGGCCTGGCACTTGCACATATCCCATACTTTTATATCCTGTTTCTGAAGTAAAAAACCCCAGTAAGGTCAGTTGTTTGATCATTGCAAAATAGTGTGCAGGGGGCGTTTTTTTCAGGTAATTGGGCTTGCCACTAGCCTGGGATGATTTTTGTCTTTCTGCCTCTTTTTGCTGCAGGAGCTCATTTTTCTTCCGGTAATCCTTCGCTTCAGCGTCCAGCGAGGTCAAAAGTTTTTGCCTTTCCTGCGCATTGCAACTGATAAAACCCTTATCATAGGCTTTGTTGCTGGCTTTTTCAAGTTCATTCAGGCCACTGAAGAACACTTTGCGTTCTTCATCTGAATAACAATCCCTAACCATAGTTTGCATAAATAAACCCACGTTTGCGGCCTTGGCGCCATCCGATGCAGCAGTCTTTGGCAGGATGGTTTCCCCAACTTCATTCAGGTAATTAATCTGGGTATCGCTCAATAAAACCTGCGCTGTATGTTCATTTGTACAGCCACTCAAAAATAAATCGGCTCCAATTACTGTACTACCCAACAGGATGGCCACCCTTGAAATTGCCTCTCTTCTGTTCATCATTTATAAATTAAATATTACCTTTTTTCAATTCAGCTACCGCAAAATCACAAGCCCTTGCGGTCAATGCCATATAAGTCAAAGAGGGATTAACACAGGAAGATGATGTCATACAAGCTCCATCTGTAACAAAAACATTCAGGGCGTCCCAAACCTGGTTGTGCTGGTTCAGCACTGAGGTCTTAGGATCAGAACCCATCCTCGCTGTACCCATTTCGTGGATTCCATGTCCCATGGCGTGTCCGCTGTCCCAGGTACGTATGTTTTTAACGCCCGCAACATCCAGCATATTTGCGGCTTCCATCGTAATAGCTGTACGCATTTTCTTTTCGTTTTCTTTTAGCTCTGCATCCATAGCCAGTACCGGTAGGCCCCATTTGTCTTTTCTGTTCAGATCAAGTGTGATCTTATTTTCATGGTAGGGCAGGATTTCTCCAAATCCCGTCATCCCGATGTTCCAATTTCCTGGCTGGCTAAGCGCATCCTTAAAATCACCTCCGATGTTCAGTTCTGCAATTTCCCTGCTCCATGAATCACGGCTTGCGCCTCCCTGGTAACCAAAACCCCTGCTAAATTCCCTTTTGTCGTTATACAGGTTTGCAAAACGCGGGATATAAAAACCGGTTGGCCGCCTTCCATAAATAAAATGATCGTCAAATCCTTCCACCGTTCCCGATGCACCCAAGTTGTAATGATGGTCCATGATATTATGTCCCAATTCCTCGCTGCTGCTACCTAAACCGCCCTTCCAGACATCAGTTGCGGAATTCATCAAAACCCAGGCAGAATTGAGCGCCGAGGCGTTCAGGAAGATAATTTTTGCATAATACTCATAAGTCTGATTGGTTTCAGCATCGAGAATTTCCACACCTGTAGCCTTTTTTTTATCTTTATCATAAAGAATACGGGTAACGATGCTCCAGGGCCTGACGGTGAGGTTACCGGTAGCAACTGCCGCTGGTAAAGTTGAAGATTGTGTGCTAAAATAGCCGCCAAATGGGCATCCTTCCCAGCATCTGTCCCGAAACTGGCACTGGGTGCGTCCAGGGATGGCCTCAGTTAGATTGGCAACCCTTCCATTAATCAGGTGGCGCTGGTCCTTATAATATTTCTTAAGTCGCCCCGCAACATCTTTCTCAACGATATTCAGGTTGACAGGTGGAAGAAAATGCCCGTCAGGCAAATGTGCCAGACCATCTTTGTTGCCGCTGATACCAGCAAATTTCTCAACATAGTCATACCAGGGTGCTATATCCTTATACCTTAAAGGCCAGTCAACTGCCCAGCCTTCTTTGGCATTCGCTTCAAAATCAAAATCGCTCCAGCGATAACTTTGACGTCCCCAGAGCGTAGAACGGCCACCCAACTGGTAACTGCGCCACCAGGTAAAAGGCTTAATCTCGGTATATGGACTTTCCTGTTCGTTTGTCCAGCAGCCCATCACTGCTTCATTGGCAGCCCATCCGCGGTGTATAACAGGATACTTTTCCTGCTGCTCTTTGGTAGTGCTGCCCCTGTGTGGCGCTTCCCAGGGTGGTTTTGTTCCGTATTTATAATCTTTAATGTGTTCATAATTTCTGCCCCGTTCCAGCATCAGGGTTTTTAAACCTTTTCCGGTCAGTTCCTTTGCTGCCCAGCCGCCGCTGATACCTGAACCTATGACTATCGCGTCATATGTGTTTTCTGCCATACAAATTTGGTTTAGAATAATTGATAATATTTGATTAGTAATCGTAAGTTATGATTTTATCTTGTAATTTGGTATTCCAACTATAAACAAGTGCTGAAGAAACATCCGGGCCGTATTTTACGATATATATTATTTTTTCTGATTAGCGGGACATTGGCGCCTGCACAGGAACTTCATTTAAATTTCCGCCAGATCTCCTATAAAGAGGGATTGGTACAAAGCCCGATTTCTAACTTTCTCCAGGATGATAAAGGTTTTATCTGGTTTGGCACGCTGAAAGGACTCAACCGGTATGACGGTTATGAGTTCAAAACTTTCAGGTATGATGAACGGAACAAAACAAGCCTGACAAACAACAGGGTAAACACCATTTTTCAGGACAGCGATAAAAACTTATGGGTGGGTACCGCAAATGGGGTAAACCTTTACAACCGCAATGCAGAAACCTTTAGTCCCGTGGATGTCCTCGAGATCAAAGGAGGGCGTAATTATATCTCGGCGATCATTGAAGATCAACAGCGAAACATCTGGGTCGGCACCTTTGCCGGAATCAGGAAACTGAACCGGACAACTATGAAACTCGAGGAAGCGGGAGGGCTGCCTAAAACAGAAGCCCTGCGGTCTGAAGCGGTTTTTTCTTTGTTTCTTGATCGCGACAACCTGATTTGGGCAGGAACAAAAAGGGGACTAAGGAGGTTTGATCCTGTCAGCGGCCGTCTGCAAAAACTACCATCGGGATTCGACCCGATTACTAAACGCAGCAATATCATCGTGCTGGTCTCCAGACAGGACAGTACCGGTAATTTATGGTTTGGAACAGAGTCTGCCGGTGTATTTAAACATGAGCAAAATAAAAAATCCCTCATCAGGTATGTGTCTGCTGATCAAAACCCCCGGTCGCTTGCGTCCAATTGGGTAAAAGATATTCTTATTTATAACAGTAATTCAATTTGGTTTGCCACCCGGAACGGGATCAGCATGCTCGATCTTACTTCCGGTAAATTCTCGCTTTCCAAGCACGACCCGCTTAAAAACCATTCGCTCAATGACAATGCAATCTGGTGTTTTATGAAAGACAAAGCTTCCTGTGTATGGGTTGGGACATTTACTGGCGGCATCAATTTTTACTATCAGGGAAACTCCAATTTTCAAAACATAGGCGAGAGCATAGGCGGCGAAATGGGCCTTAACCATATTCTGGTCAACGATATTGCTGAGGACGAAGACCAAAGCCTTTGGATAGGTACTTTTGGCGGCGGCTTGAACCATATCAACAGGGCAAAGGGAACCAGTGAATATTTTTTAGTCAGGTCACTTAATCATGGCCGCGCAGCCAACGGCGTAAAATCCCTCGGTTTCGGCGGTAAAGACCAGCTCTGGATTGGTTCATTGGACGGGTTGAGCCTTTACAATAAAAGAACCAGGTCATTCAAGTACTTCAATTTTCCGGTTACAGATGGAAAACTCAGTGAAAACCTGATCAATACGCTGTTGCCTGATCAAAAAGGTGCCTGGGTTGGCACAAATGGGGGTGGATTGCGCTACGTATTGCCAGACGGGACATCGTCAATTCTACTTAAAAAAGAAAGCGGAACACAGCGTCTGCCATCTGCCTCACTGAGCGATAATTTTGTGACTGCACTTTTAGGGGATCTTAAAGGAAATCTGTGGGTTGGTACACAAAATGGCCTGAACTATTATGATACCCATACAGGGAAAGTTACCCATCTCTATAAAAAGGTAAGAGATACCCGGTTTCAGCTCAATAACAACAACATCAGTACCCTGTTCAATGATTCGAAAGGCAGGTTATGGATAGGTACAGAGGGTGGGGGACTGAACTATTTCGACCCGTTCACCCAGCGCTTTTATGCCGTTAGTAAAAAACTTGGATTGGGTGATGATGTGATCCACGCCGTTGTAGAAGACGGCCAGCATAATCTCTGGCTAAGTACTGATCTTGGTTTATTCAAACTCAGGATCAAAAAGTTTCGGCTGCCTTTCTCCAGGAAGGATTTGGAAATTACCAGTTACACGGCAAATGACGGGCTCATCAATAACCAGTTCTCCGGCAATGCTGCACTCCGGCTGAGCAGCGGCGAACTGATTTTTGGTGGTATAAACGGGCTCTCTGTATTTTATCCCCATAAGATCATCAAAAATACGCTACCACCACATGTTGCGCTCACCCAGGTACTTGTCAACAACAAGCCGGTAAATATTGATTCGGCCGGTTCCCCTCTTGAACGCTCCATCTCCGAGGCGGGGCGTTTGGTATTGCACCACGATCAGTCCAATCTAAGCTTAAGGTACTCGGCGTTAAATTTTATCAATGCAGAAAATAACCGCTATGCCTATAAACTGGAAGGTTTGTCCAATGGGGACGAATGGCAGCAGGCGGGAACGGAAAGGGTGGTTAATTTTGCCAATCTCTCTCCTGGAAAATACAGGTTTAAGGTAAAGGCAGCTAATAATGACGGCATTTGGGGTTCAACAGTAAGAAGCCTGGATATTGTAGTATTACCTCCATGGTGGCGTACCTGGTGGGCGTATTTAATTGAGGGCTTGTTGCTAATTACGCTGCTGTCCGTATTTATCAATTTCATGAGAAACAGGGCTATCCTGAAAAGGAACCTCTACCTTGAACAGGTTAACCACAGCAGGCAACAGGAACTATATCAGATGAAACTGGATTTCTTTACGAATATATCCCATGAAATACGTACCCCGCTCACACTTATTATTGGACCTCTTGAGAAACTGATGGCTGCAGAAAGCCAGGGAGGGACTGCAAAACAACTTGGACTCATCAGACACAACGCCGATCGCCTGATGAAACTTGTGACAGAACTACTGGATTTCAGAAAAGCTGAAGAAGGTCATCTCCGAATTCATTTTGCAAAGGAAGACATCGTGCCTTTTTGCCGGGATATCTGCAAGTCTTTTGAAGGATTGGCAATTGAGAAAAATATCGGATTTCAGTTTCAGGCCAGTCATGAAGTAATGCCGCTCTATTTTCAAAAAGACCAACTGGAAAAAGTAATATTTAACCTGCTCTCCAATGCATTTAAGTTTACACCCTCAGGCGAAGAGGTCAGTCTGCAGATCAACGACAGTATTGAAGATGATGAAATCGAAATCACCGTGTGGAACACTGGAAATTACATCCCCGAAGAGGTGCAGGCAAAGTTGTTTGACAGTTTCTTTCAGTCACATGACGCCGCCCGCAACCAGCCTGGCACAGGGGTAGGACTTGCCCTGTCCAAAAGTATCGTGGAGTTACATAAAGGAAGCATTAGTGTAATTAGCCGGCCCGGCACACCTGCGGTGACTGTCTTTGTAATAAGGCTGCAAAAAGGAAGAGGACATATCAGTGATGATGAATTAGCCAAAGATCATTTCAATGATACCATTGACACTTATGTTGCCCTGCGTACATCACAACCTGCCAGCGACGATCCTGACCCTTCAACAGTCATCGGACGAAAAAAATATACCGTTCTGGTAGCAGAGGATAATGCCGACGTGCGGAACCTGATTGCCGATACGCTAAAACAAGAATATATTATTGTAGATTTTGACAATGGAACTGACGCCCTCAGCTATATGCAAAGCAATCTGCCGGATTTGATTGTCAGTGATGTCATGATGCCGGGGATGAATGGGCTTGAATTGTGTGCGGCCGTAAAATCAGCAGAAAGCACCAGCCATATCCCCGTAATACTGCTAACCGCAAAAGCCGCCGTGTCTGATCAGGTAGATGGGTTATCAATGGGTGCCGATGTATACATATCCAAGCCATTCAGCCTGCAGGTGTTGATGCTGAATGTGAGAAATCTAATGAAGGCCCAGGAAGTGATGCGGGCAAAGTTTAGCGAACAGCTGATTTTGCAACCTTCAAATGTTCAGATTACTACACCCGAGGAAAAGTTTATCCAGAAGCTGATGCAAATCATTGAAGAAAAAATGGGCAATCCTGATTTTGACGTAACCGCACTGGTAAATGAAATGGGGATGAGCAGAACGGTACTTTACAAAAAAGTCCAGGCACTTACCGGTTTTGCAGTGGCAGACCTGATCAAATATCTGCGTTTGCAAAAAGCTGCAGCCCTTTTGCAATCTTCATCACTGCCCGTTGCCGAAGTTGCCTATATGGTAGGCTTCAATGACAGAAAACATTTCAGCAGGGAATTCAGGAAACAGCACGGCATTTCTCCTTCAAGTTATCAGCAACAGCCCGAAACAGGCGATTAAAGGGCTAAAATAACTCCATTTAGTACATCCAGACCCTTAATTGCGGACGCACAGACTCCCTCCGGATGTCGATTTGTATTCATATTTGTCAGGTTATCAGCGGTTGATAACTGGTATAACCAAATATATTCTAAGCAAACTGAACAAATGGAAAAGCATTACAAAATGAAAATTTTGATGCCGGGTTATCTGAAAAACTACCTGCGGTTGAGCCTCATCGCTCTCTTATGTGTAGCCACTACTCACGCTCAGGCCCAGCAAATTGAAGTAAAAGGCGTTGTAAAAGATGAACAGGGCCTCAGCATCCCCGGGGTAATCGTAATGGTGCAGGGGAGCCCTCAACAAAAGGTGACCAACACCAACGGACAATTTACTATCCAGGTACCAAACGCAAAGTCAACATTGGTTTTCCGCTATGTCGGTTTTATTGAACAGCAAGTTACTCCCGGCGTTTCCAGAGAACTGAACGTAGTGATGAAAAGCAGCTCTACTTCCCTGAACCAGGTGGTAGTAGTTGGTTATGGTACACAAAAAAAGAAAGATGTAACTGGTGCCATCAGTACGATTAAACTGGCGGAGCAATTGGAAACGATGCCGCAGACTAATCTGGGCCAGGCACTGCAGGGCAGGATGGCCGGTGTAAGTGTAGTGAGCAACGGTTCTAGTGCAGAAGGCGGGAACAATTCCATACAGGTCCGTGGACGCAGGTCGCTGACGGCATCAAATGGTCCTTTGGTCATTCTTGACGGAGTTCCCTATGCCGGGAGTCTCTCGGAATTAAGTCCCGATGATATTGAATCGCTCGATGTATTGAAAGATGCTTCCTCAGCGGCCATTTATGGTGCCCGCGCGGCAAATGGTGTAATCCTAGTGACCACCAAAAAAGGAAAAACCGGCAAAGCAAGGGTCACCTACAATTCCAACTTCGGAATCGACGAGGTAGCTTTTATGCCTAAACTGATGGACGGCCCAACCTTCTATAAAAATAAGGTCGACCGTATAAACCAGGCGGCAATTTCACCTACAGAACAACGCGGACTGGATAACGGGACTTCAACCAACTGGGTAGATGTGGCTACGCGTACAGGCTCCAGGCAACAGCATAGTCTTGGCGTTTCAGGTGGATCTGATGATACGCACTATTACCTTTCGGGGAACTACAACGATACCAAGGGTATTGCCAAAAATGACCGGTTTAAAAGAATAACGCTCCGCCTCAACCTGGATTCAAAAATCAATTCCTGGATTACCATCGGTACCAACACTCAGTTTGGTTCTTCCAATCGCGATGGAGAACCGGCAAGTTTTTCTGATGCATTTGCCATGAATCCGCTAATTTCACCATATAACGCAGATGGCTCGATTAACATCATCCCATGGCCCGAAGACCAATTTTTTAAGAACCCACTTGAAGGACTGAATATTGTGAGCCAGGACCGCACCAAATCGGTTATTACCAATAATTTTATCAAAGTAGATCTTCCATTCGTTAAAGGTTTATCTTACCGTGCCAACACGGGTTATACTTACCAGACCAATACCATCGAGAAATATTACGGACGGGATACCAAACAGGGTTTTACCGGGAAAGGTCAGTCTACGGTCTCCAATCAAAGTATTGACGATTGGCTGTTGGAAAATATCGTTAACTATAACAGGTCCTTTGGCAAGCACACCATAGATTTTACAGGTTTGTACAGTTCGCAGAAACGCACCATCGTAAAACATGAACTCACGGGAGTTGGCTTTCCGAGCGATATACAATCCTTTTATCAGAATGGTATTGCTACTACATTAACAGCGGCAGACACCTATACACAGGAGGCGAACATCTCACAGATGGGCAGGTTGAATTACTCCTATAACAGTAAATACCTGATTACGTTAACGGCCAGAAGGGACGGTTTCTCGGGTTTTGGCGATAACACCAAATTCGGCGTATTCCCTGTCCTGGCCCTGGGATGGAATATCAGCGAAGAGACTTTCATGAAAAAGTTAGCCTGGTTAGACAACCTGAAACTAAGGACCTCCTATGGTAAAGTGGGTAATCAGGCCATTGGCCCATATTCTACCTTGCCCCAGCTATCAGAACAGCACAATTTAAATACAGACAAAACCCCGGCACTGGGCTACCGGCCAAACCGGCTTGGCGATCCTTCATTGGGATGGGAATCTACCCTTGGCATAAACCTTGGGATTGATTTTGCCGTGTTGAAAAACAGGATCAATGGTTCGGTAGATTTCTTCAGCACCAAAACTTCCGATCTGCTCCTGGATAAGTCAATCTCTCCCGTTAACGGGGTAAAAAGCATACGGCAAAATATCGGTGCCACTAATAACAGGGGCCTGGATATCTTCATTTCCAGCGTCAACGTTAGAAATAACAACTTTAGCTGGACCACAGACCTCAATTTCTCTACCGCATTGAGTAAAATCGACAATGTCGGCTTAACGGATGCCAACGGGAATTATATCAGTGATATCGGCAACCGCTGGTTTATCGGCGAACCTACCGATGTAAACTATGGTTATGTATTTGATGGCATCTGGCAGACCGGTGATAATATAGCTGGTTCGGCACAGCCTGCGGCAAAGCCAGGTGATATTAAGGTTAAAGACGTAAGCGGTCCGAACGGAGTGCCCGACGGGATCATCTCTGCTACGTACGACAGGGTAGTGATCAGTTCGAGATTACCGGACTATACTGTGGGTTTAACCAACTCGTTCAGCTACAAAAATTTCTCGCTCAGCTTTTTCATCCGCGCAGTGCAGGGCCTGAGGAAAAGTAACTCACTGTTGAACACATTTTTTGACGGCCGTAACGGTGCAATTGACCGCCAGTTCTGGACTCCTGATATCCCGATCAACACCTATCCCGCCAACAGAGAAGATGCAAACCCGCTGGGCGTAGGCTATTTCGACGATAAAACCAGCAATGCAAGTTTTATCCGTTTGCAGGATGTATCGCTGAGTTATGCCCTGCCAAAACGCATTCTGGAAAAAATTAAGTTGTCAAGACTGCAGTTTTTCGTCAATGCAAAAAACCTGGTGACCATTACTGACTGGACGGGCCTTGACCCGGAGTTCGATCTCCAGAACGACCGCCCGCAGTTGCGGTCTTATTTAATCGGCCTGCGTACACAATTTTAAATCTAAAGCGTTATGAAAAAGTTATATATCATTATGTTCTTCATCACAGGATTATACTCCTCCTGTAAGGAAGATAAATTCCTGAAAGAAGAACCAAAAGCAAATTTTTATGCTGATAATCTGTTTGGAAAATACGAAGGTTTCCGGCTTGCAGTAAATGGCCTGCTCGATTTCCCAAGGCAGGAACGTGCAGATATGATACAGTCGGCAGAAATTGGTATCATCTGGAAAATAGGTACCGACAACGGCTGGGCCAATGCAGAATTGTCTTGGTCGAGGGGCCTGAGTAAATACACAGAGGTAGACCTTAACCCAACCATGCAGTTTATCAACGGCGATACGGAAGGTCGGGATGGAATATTCCTCATCCTCTACAATGCCATTGGATCTGCAAATACAATTATCAGCAGGGCGAAAAATCCGGAAGTAGATTGGCAGGGGAGCTCTGAAGCAGGCAATGAAAACAATAAAAACCTCATCCTTGCCCATGCCTACCTTATTCGTGCCTGGGCATACCGCCACCTGGTATATACATTCGGGGCAGTGCCCATCACCACAGAAGAAATTACAGGCTTAAATTTCAGGAACGACTGGGAGCGGGCCCCGGTAGCCAAAGTACAGGAACTGATTGTGTCAGACCTTGAATTTGCGGCAGCGCACCTTCCTGATTATTCTGCCGATGTGCTTACGCTTTCAAACGTTGTAGCTAACCATTATCTTACAGAGATGTATCTCTGGATGAACGATCCGGCCAAAGCAGAAGCCGCTGCCCTAAAGGTTACTACCAACGGCAGATATAAACTGATTACCCAAAGATATGGATCCAATGCCACTGCTCCTGGAAATGCATTTATGGACCAGTTTAAAAGTGGCAATATCCTGGCTACTCAAGGCAATACCGAAGCGCTTTGGATTTTCCCAAATTCTGATGTGCTGCAGTTAAACGGTGCAAGGGCAAATTCCATGCGCAGGACCTGGGTGGTAAATTACAGTGCTTTTGCCCCCTATAATCCTGAGAATGGCGGAAGGGGGATTGGCCGGGGCGCCATCACTTCCTGGGGCTTAAACATATATGAACCACAGGATGACCGTTTCAGTGAGTTCGCTATCAAAAAATCATATACCGGAACTACAGGTACAGTTACAATTACCCAATCCACAGTAGCACAGATGAATATCAATTCAACCCGATGGGCAAGTACCAGGAAATGGGACTGGGTATCTGCAGACCCGGCCAGGTGGGCAGACACACATTCTTTCTCAGATCAGACCTATCTGCGATTGGCCGATACCTACCTGTTGCTGGCTGAAGCATATTTCAAACAAGGCAAACTCGCTTTAGCTGCGCAGTATATCAACAGCGTGCGCACACGTTCACATGCTACACCAATTGATGCTAGCGGATCAACGGTTACCCTGGATTATATACTGGATGAACGTTCAAGGGAATTGGTTACCGAAGAACTCAGAAGGGAAACACTGATCCGCACCGGGAAATTACTGGAACGGGCAAGGAACCCTCTGTACAATAAGTTTACTGTAGCCATCAAAGATTTCCATGTATTGCTGCCAATACCGCAAAAGGTAATTGACGCCAACACAGGACGTAAAATGGAACAGAACCCCGGCTACAATTAACTAATATAACCTCAACACATCCTCATGAACAAGTTCAGCATCCTTTATATTCTGTTAATACTTTGTAGCTTCAGCTCACTATCGCAGGAACCTGTCCAAATGATCAGTTCCAGAAAAAACCTCAGCCTTAACGGAAAGTGGAAATACATGGTAGATCCGTATGAAACTGGTTTCTATGATTACCGAAGATCGCCTTTTGACCAATCCAAAACTAAAGAAGGTGGTTTTTACGACAATAAAAAACAAACTGACAAAGCTGAGCTGCTGGAATACGACTTTGACCATTCGCCAACGATGAACGTGCCAGGCGACTGGAATTCGCAGGTGGAAAAATTATCATTATATGAAGGGACCATCTGGTACGAACGTTCATTTAGCGTCAGCCCAAAAAATGACCAACAGTATCTGCTGTATTTTGCAGCAGTGAGTTATGAAGCCCATGTATATGTGAACGGTAAAAAGGCAGGCATGCACAGGGGTGGTTTCACGCCTTTTCAGTTTGACGTAACCGCCCTGCTCAAAGATGGTGAGAACTTTGTTGTGGTGAAAGCGGATAATACGCGCAAAAAAGAAGCCATACCTACCATTGCAACAGATTGGTGGAATTATGGTGGAATAACACGTGATGTATACCTAACCGAGTTACCAAAAACCTATATCAGGGACTATAAAGTACAGTTAGCCAAAGGAAACATGGGTTTGATTGAAGGATATATACAGCTTAAAGGTCAAAGGAAATCGCAGCAGATAACCCTTCAGATTCCCGAAGCCGCGCTAAATTTAAGCATACAAACGGACAGCTTTGGTTACGCTGCCATACGCATTCCTGCAAAAAAAATTAAGTACTGGTCGCCGGAAAATCCTAAACTTTATACTGTACAGCTGACCGCTGAAACGGATCAGGTAACTGATCAAATTGGCTTTCGTACCATTGAAACCAGAGGACAAGACATTTTGCTGAACGGGGAACCCGTATTCTTAAGGGGAATATCCATGCACGATGAAAATCCGCTGATCCCAGGAAGGCCACGCGGCGAAGGGGACCTGAAAATGTTGCTCAGCTGGGCAAAAGAACTCAACTGCAATTTTGTGCGCCTTGCCCATTATCCGCATAATGAAGAAATGGTACGGCTCGCAGATAAAATGGGTTTGCTGGTCTGGGCCGAAATTCCTGTTTACTGGACCATCGACTGGGAAAACCCTGAAACCTACCAGAATGCAGAGAGTCAGCTCAGTGATTTAATTACCCGCGACAAAAACAGGTCGAGCGTCATTATCTGGTCGGTAGGCAACGAAACACCGCTCAGTGATCCTCGGTTGAAATTTATGACCAATCTTGCGGCAAAGGCAAGGATGATGGACAATACCCGGCTTATTTCTGCAGCGCTCGAACTCCACAGGGAAGGGAACAACATTATGGTAGATGATGTACTGAGCGAAAAACTGGACCTGGTGAGTTTCAATGAATATGCCGGTTGGTACTGGGGCGGAATGCCAAAGGAGATTTTGAAGTACAGCTTTAAGGTAAAATACCAGAAGCCGGTCATTATCACAGAATTTGGAGGTGATGCACTGGCGGGCTTTCATGCCGATGAAGATACCCGCTGGTCCGAAGAATATCAGGAAGCACTCTACCGAAACCAGTTTAAGATCCAGGAATCCATAAAAGGCTTGCGCGGCATGACGCCCTGGATTTTGGTCGACTTTAAATCGCCCAGGCGCACACATCCTGTGTACCAGGATTTCTGGAACCGCAAAGGACTCATATCTGATACAGGCAAGAAGAAAAAAGCATTTTATACCTTAAAGGCGCACTACGATGACCTGGAAAAGAAAAGCAAAAGTACAAAACCCGCCCCAGCCGGCTTATAATAACATAACTACCTTGAACAGAACAAACACTATGACATTACACACAAAACTAATACCCATATTCTGCACCAAAGTACCGCTGTTAGCGCTTTTAGTATCAGGGCTAACGCTGTTCCCGGCTATTGCATCCGCACAGGTGAAACCATCGGCAATTTATCACGAACAATGGATCGACTTCAATAAAAACGGGAAGAAGGATATCTTCGAAGATCAGGCGCAAACCATTGATAAACGTATTGAAAACCTGCTGTCGCTGATGACCCTTGATGAGAAAACCAATCAGATGGCCACGCTTTATGGCTATAAGAGGGTCTTGAAAGATGAATTGCCCAATGCCGGATGGAAAAAACAGATCTGGAAAGACGGCATTGCCAATATTGACGAACACCTGAACAGTTTACCCCATCATCCCGAAGCAAAGTCGCAATGGTCTTTTCCTTACAGCAAACATGCCGATGCCATCAACCAGGTTCAAAAATGGTTTGTGGAAGAAACCCGTATGGGAATACCAGTTGATTTTAGCAATGAAGGCATCCACGGTCTCAATCATGACCGGGCAACGCCTCTACCTTCGCCAATCAATATTGCCAGCAGCTGGAATAAAGAACTGGTACATCAGGCCGGACAAATGGTGGGAAGAGAAGGAAAAGCGCTGGGTTACACTAATATTTATGCGCCAATCCTAGACGTATCTCGTGATCCGCGCTGGGGAAGGGTTGTAGAAACGTATGGCGAAGACCCATTCCTCATTGCCGAAATGGGCAAACAGATGGTATTGGGCATACAGGAAAACGGTATTGCTGCCACCCTTAAACATTTCGCCGCTTATAGTGTGCCAAAGGGAGGTCGCGATGGCAATGCCAGGACCGACCCGCATATCGCACCGCGTGAGTTGCATGAGATCTTTTTATATCCTTTCAAACGTGTGATCCAGGAAACCAATGTAAAGGGGGTAATGAGTAGTTACAACGATTGGGACGGCATGCCAGTAACTGGAAGCGCGTATTTTCTAACAGAGTTGCTCAGGAATAAGTATGGATTTAAAGGATACGTGGTGTCTGACAGCGAGGCTGTTGAATTTCTGCTGACCAAACATGCAGTGGTATCAGATTATAAAGGGGCGGTAAAAATGTCCGTCGAGGCGGGATTAAATGTGCGGACAAACTTCACACCACCAGAAGACTTTATTCTTCCATTGCGCGAACTGGTGAAGGAAGGTAAAATTTCCATGAAAACCATTGATGCCAGGGTGGCCGATGTACTCCGCGTTAAATTTGAGATCGGACTGTTTGACCATCCCTATGTGGCAAACCCGAAAGGTTCAGATCAGGTCGTACATTCCAAAGGAGATGAAACGTTATCTATGCAATTGAACAGGGAATCGCTGGTGTTGCTAAAAAACAGCACTGCAGGCGAAGGTGGTAAAATGGTGCTGCCCATTGACAGGAAATCGATCAAAAATATACTGGTGACAGGACCCCTTGCCAGCGCTTCCGGATTTATGGAAAGCCGTTATGGGCCTGCCAATACGCAAATCACCAATATATTGGACGGGATTAAAGCACATGCTGGAAGTGCTGTCAAGGTGAGTTATACCAAAGGATGTGATATTGTAGACGCTACCTGGCCAGAAAGTGAAATTATTCCCACAGCATTAACGCCCGCAGAACAAGCGATGATTGACGAAGCCGTTCAGCTTGCTGCACACTCAGATGTAATTATTGCAGTAGTGGGTGAGGACGAGAAAAGGGTTGGAGAAAGTCTTTCGCGGACAGGCCTGGGTTTGCCCGGAAGGCAGCTGCAGCTGATCCAGGCCTTACAGGCGACAGGCAAACCAGTAGTGATGGTGATGATCAACGGGCAGCCACTTACCATTAACTGGGAGAATAAATATGTCGCTGCAATACTTGAGGCCTGGTTTCCAAGCGGACAAGGTGGAAAAGCTATCGCCGAAACGCTGTTCGGGGATTACAATCCCGGAGGAAAAGTTCCGCTTACCTTTCCAAAAACGATGGGACAGATTGAACTCAACTTTCCATACAAAAAAGGATCGCACAACGGGCAACCTGGTGACGGCCCAAATGGTTATGGGAACACGGCAGTGGTAGGGGCACTTTATCCTTTTGGTTACGGACTTAGTTATACTACTTTTAAATACAGCAACCTTAAGGTGTCGCCACAGGCACAAAACGACCAGGGCGATATAGAGATAACACTAGATATTACCAATACCGGCCCCGTAAAAGGTGATGAGGTGGTGCAGCTCTATCTGAAAGACATGGTGAGTAGTGTAACTACTTATGAATCTGTATTAAGGGGATTTGACAGGATACAACTTCTGCCGGGCGAAACAAAACCCATAAAATTTACGCTGCATCCAGATGATCTGGCCATATTGGACAAAGATATGAACTGGACAGTAGAGCCTGGTGTTTTTAAAGTTTTGATTGGATCATCCTCTGAAGATATCCGTCTGACCAAGCAATTTATCATTAAAACTCAGGCCAAATGACCGGGCTATTGAACTGCCGGCAAACAATAGCCTTGTTATTGTTTGCCGCGTGCCTTTTTCCGCTTAGGGGAAAATCACAGATAAAGATCAGTCCATACCTGATCGGTCAAAATGCATGGGAAAGGAAATCTGTATTCAAGGTAAAAGAACAGATTGCAGCTGTAAAATTCCAGGCCATACGGATTGGGGGAAACACGTATGAAAGCATCAATTTTTTTGATCAGGGGGCGCTCGACCTGATTGACTTTGTACGGGCGGCAGGCGCAGAACCGATCTTACAAATGCCCCGCCATTTCAAAGACAACGACCAGGCATACAAAGCCATCGCCTGGATAAATGGGAAAATGGGTAAACATATCCGTTTCTGGAGCATAGGAAACGAACCTGATCACAAAAACCAGCGCGCCACTGAAGAACAGGTGAGGGAGTACTTCAGCAAGATTAGCGAACAGATCAAACGGTATGATCCCAAAGCTTTGGTGATGGGATTTGATTTATCATCTTATAAACTCCCATACCTCAACCGTTTACTCGGAGGGGATTTAGACCTGACAGGAAAGATTCCTGGAAAAGATTATTATTACATTGATATGGTGACATTCCATAACTATAAATTCAGGGATATCAGCAAATTCGAAGCTGATGTGAAGGATTTAAAGTCACGGTTGCAACAATTTAATGCCAAAAGGCCAGCGGGGCAGCAGATTGGATGGGCGGTAACGGAATTTAATTCCCATTGGCTCGTAGATCCAAAACTAGATGAAGATTTTATGCCCTACAACTTTCATAACGGGCAAATTTATGCTGAAATGTATGATCTAGGAATGCGCGAAGGTGCTTTTAGCATTTGTCCCTGGAGCATGCTGGAAGGTGGTGCCGACAGAGAAGGGACCGACCTGAGTTTATTTGACCTTACTGATGGAAAATATGTGCCACGTTCAAATTATTACCATACCCAGTTGCTGGCAAAATATGGCAGGGCAAATTACCTTTGTCACCGCCAAACGGTAAAGGATATTGTGGTCATCCCAACAGCGGATCAGAACGGGATTTCTGTAATGGTGTTGAACAAAAATAAAAATTCTGGCGCGGACTATACGCTGAATTTTTCAACCAAATCAGTAGGGCAGCAATCCGCAGCAGCAGAGCCTGGGGACTTTGCCGCAATTGAAATCGAAGCAGGTATCAATAATCGCTATAGTGATAGCATAACACCATTTTCTACGCAGATGCTCGTGTTTGATGTCAAAGGCAAACTCATCAGTAAATTCGTTTACACTGCTAAAGATGCTGAGGCGAAGACTGCGCCAATAGAAACAAACAAGTGATTTTTTTTTATCTTGCAGACCATCGAATAGCTGGTTTGAGTTATAGTATGGATCGAAGTTCGGTATAGGTAGGTCAAGGGAAACTAAATCATGAGTACGTAGTGAGAATACTGGATGAGTACAAATCCAGTATTCTCACTACGTACTCACCCTGTACTATAGGTGTATTTACGGATATCTAAACACGAATAAAAACCGACTAAAAACAATTCAATAAGGAAACTGGATTCCTGTGGCCTTTTCCGAATAGTTCCAAAGTATAGCGGCCGTAGCCTGATCTTTTGCGGCTTCATTTATCTTTGCAGGTGCAGGATATCCCTGAAGTTCATTCGGTCCATCTGGTCCGTAATACCCCCCGCCGGTTACAAAG
>Ga0247815_10001060_pt1 | contig 21242 bp, 12 predicted proteins | sample UWRJL194509B1_FD_181014 | JGI IMG/M metagenome (GOLD analysis project Ga0247815, IMG submission 181014) | Plant litter microbial communities from Arlington Agricultural Research Station in Wisconsin, United States - UWRJ-L194-509B-1 | ecosystem: Environmental > Terrestrial > Plant litter >...
AGGAACAAAACAATGTATATACATTTGATGGAAGAGGAAAGATACTATTAATAGATCAGTTTGTTCCTATTGAACGGGATTCTTCCTATCAGACTGATAAGGTAACCCTGAATGGCAGCGGGAAAATCATCAGCAGAACCAACAATATTCCTGATGGAGAACACTACACCAATGCTATTCCTATCATAGCGATCTTGCCACCCTGGCCCAAATACAGCGACAACTCATCGCCTGTGTATATCCGGCATTTTGACAAAGCCAGGCTGAACCTATCCGATTTAAACCCATTACGGCTTGCCGGCATGAATGGGGGCAGGCCATCGGCCGCATGGTCCGGCATAGCTTACTGCGACGTAACTTTTAATCAAGAAGTTTTGAAAGTAAAGATCCCCTTTGATAATGCTAACTTGTTTTTTGGTTCCAATGAATTCTATGCTGACTTACAAGTTTATAGTCTACCGAAGGCCTATGCTAATCACCTGGATATTGCATTTTTAACAATAGATGAAGAAATGTTCATTATAACTCAGAGATAGAACCTTCAGGACCCTGAATCCTGAAGGTATCATCATTCATTATGGATACTAAGTTAGATCTCAAATCTTTCATCATGTACGATGACTTATAGTATAATCGTTCATCATGCACGATGGCTGATAATATAATCGTTCATTACACCTGATGGGTTACATCCCCGTCATAACGACCTGGCACCTGCACATATCCAATACTTGCATATCCAGTTTCTGATGTGAAGTACCCCAGTAAGGTCAGCTGTTTGATCATTGCAAAATAATGGGCAGGTGGCGTTTTTTTTAGGTAGTTAGGCTTGCCGCTGGCCTGAGATGATTTTTGCCTTTCTGCCTCTTTCTGCTGCAGCAGATCGTTTTTCTTCCGGTAGTCTTTCGCTTCAGCGTCCAGGGCAATCAGTAACTTTCGCCTTTCCTGCGCGTTGCAACTGATAAAACCTTTACCGTATGCCTTTTCACTGGCTTTTTCAAGTTCGTCCAGGCCACTAAAGAACACTTTACGTTCTTCATCTGAGTAGCAGTCCTTAACCATAGTTTTCATAAATAAACCGACATTTGCTGCTTTAGCACCATCCGATGCAGCAGTTTTTGGCAGAATGGTTTCTGCGACTTCATTCAGGTAACCTATCTGGGTATCACTTAACAAGATTTGCTGCGTATGTTCATTTGTACAGCCACTCAAAAATAAATCGGCGCCAATAACCGTACTTCCCAGCAGGATGGCCACTCTCGAAATTGCCTCTCTTCTGTTCATCATTTAATCATTAAATATTACCTTTTTTTAATTCAGCAACCGCAAATTCACAGGCCCTTGCAGTTAAGGCCATATAAGTCAGCGATGGGTTAACACAGGAAGATGAGGTCATGCAGGCACCATCTGTAACGAAAACATTCAGGGCGTCCCAAACCTGGTTATGCTGGTTCAATACTGAGCTCTTCGGGTCAGCGCCCATCCTTGCGCTACCCATTTCATGGATTCCGTGTCCCATGGCATGTCCGCTGTCCCATGTTCGTATATTTTTAACACCAGCAACATCGAGCATATTTGCAGCTTCGGTAGTAATGGCCGTTCTCATTTTTTTTTCGTTGTCTTTCAGCTCAGCATCCATTGCCAGTACTGGTAAACCCCACTTGTCTTTCCTGTTTGGATCCAGGCTGATCCTATTTTCATGATAGGGCAGTATCTCTCCAAATCCAGTCATGCCAATGTTCCAGTTTCCCGGCTGGCTCAGCGCATCTTTAAATTCGCCGCCGATATTTAGTTCGGCAATTTCCCGGCTCCATGAATCACGGCTGGCTCCTCCCTGATAGCCAAAGCCTCTGGTAAATTCCCTTTTATCACTATACAGGTTTGCAAAACGGGGGATATAAAAGCCAGTAGGTCGCCTCCCATAAATAAAATGGTCTTCAAAACCTTCCACCGATCCAGATGCACCCAGGTTATAATGATGATCCATGATGTTATGCCCCAGCTCTCCGCTGCTGCTGCCTAGACCGCCCTTCCAGACATCTGTGGCGGAATTCATCAATACCCAGGCAGAATTTAGTGCAGAGGCGTTCAGAAAAATTATTTTCGCGTAATACTCATGAGTTTGATTAGTTTCGGCATCAAGGATCTCGACACCAGTGGCCCTTTTTTTATCTTTATCATACAAAATACGGGTGACGATGCTCCAAGGCCTGACGGTTAGGTTGCCGGTAGCAACCGCCGCTGGTAAAGTTGAAGATTGGGTACTGAAGTAGCCTCCGAACGGACATCCTTCCCAGCACCTGTCGCGAAATTGGCATTGTGTACGACCAGGAATGGCTTCAGTCAGATTGGCAACCCTGCCATTAATCAAGTGACGTTGCTCTTTGTAGTATTTTTTTAGTCGCACGGCAATATCTTTCTCAACGATGTTCAGGTTGACAGGCGGAAGAAAATGCCCGTCAGGCAAATGTGCCAGGCCATCTTTGTTGCCGCTGATACCCGCAAATTTCTCCACGTAGTCATACCATGGCGCAATATCTTTGTATCTCAGGGGCCAGTCAATCGCCCAGCCTTCCTTTGCATTAGCTTCAAAATCAAAATCACTCCAGCGGTAACTCTGACGGCCCCAGAGCGTTGAACGACCACCCAACTGGTAACTGCGCCACCAGGTAAAAGGCTTGATTTCTGTATAGGGACTTTCCTGCTCGTTAGTCCAGCATTCCATTACAGCTTCGTTGGCAGCCCATCCGCGGTGTATTACCGGATACTTTTCCTGCTGCTCTTTTGTTGTACTTCCCCTATGGGGCGCTTCCCAGGGAGGTTTTGTGCCATATTTATAATCTTTGATGTGTTCGTAATTTCTACCCCGTTCCAGCATCAACGTTTTTAGGCCTTTACCCGTTAATTCTTTTGCTGCCCAGCCGCCGCTGATACCCGAACCTATGACTATTGCATCATATGTGTTTTCTGCCATACAAATTTGGTTGAGAATAATTGATAATATTTGATTAGTAATCGTAAGTTATGATTTTATCTTGTAATTTGGTATTCCAACTATAAACAAGTGCTGAAGAAACATCCGGGTCGTATTTTACGATATATACTATTAATCCTGTTCTGCGGCACATCGGCGCCAGCACAGGAAATGCATTTAAATTTCCGTCAAATCTCCTATAAGGAAGGATTGGTACAAAGCCCGATATCCAATTTTCTGCAAGATGACAAAGGTTTCATCTGGTTTGGCACCCTCAAAGGACTTAACCGCTATGACGGTTATGAGTTCAAGACTTTCAGGTATGATGAGCGGAACAAAAAAAGCCTGACAAACAACAGGGTAAACACCATTTTTCAGGACAGTGACAAAAACTTATGGGTTGGAACTGCAAACGGAGTAAATCTTTACAACCGCAATACCGAAACTTTTAGTCCGGTAGATGTACTGGAAATTAAAGGGGGACGTAATTATATCTCTTCGATTATTGAAGATCAGCAGCAGAACATCTGGGTCGGCACTTTTGCCGGAATCAGGAAACTGAACCGCAGGACTATGAAACTTGAGGCAGCGGACCGCCTGGCTAAAACCGAAGCCCTGCGCTCTGAAGCGGTTTTTTCTTTATTCCTGGACCGCGACAACACAATTTGGGCAGGAACAAAAAGAGGACTTAGAAGGTTTGATCCTGCAAGTGGCCGTCTGCGGATACTTCCGTCGGGATTTGACCAAATTTCTAAACCCAGCAATAGTATTGTACTAGTGTCCAGGCAAGACAGCTCCGGCAATTTATGGTTCGGCACGGAGTCTGCCGGGGTCTTTAAACACGAGAAAAACAAAAAAGACCTGATCAGGTATGTCTCTGCTGATCAGGACCCGCATTCACTTGCTTCAAATTGGGTAAAGGACATACTTGTTTATGACCGTAATTCAATTTGGTTTGCCACGCGTAACGGAATCAGTATGCTGGATCTTATTTCCGGAAAATTCTCGCTTTCCAAACATGACCCGCTTAAAAGCCATTCACTCAATGATAATGCAATCTGGTGTTTTATGAAAGACAAAGCTTCATGTGTATGGGTTGGGACTTTTACAGGCGGCATCAATTTTTATTACCAGGGAAACTCAAATTTTCAAAACATCGGCGAAAGTATTGGCGGCGAAATGGGCCTCAACCATATCCTTGTGAACGATATTGCTGAAGACGAGGACGAAAGCTTATGGGTAGGCACATTTGGGGGCGGCTTAAACCATATTGACAGGGCCAGGGGAACAAGTGAATATTATTTAGTCAGGTCACCGAACCATGGGCGCGCGGCAAATGGTGTAAAATCACTCGGTTTCGGCGGTAAGGATCACCTTTGGATAGGCTCACTGGACGGCCTGAGCCTTTATAACAAAAAAACCAGGTCATTTAAATACTTTAATTTCCCGGTTACGGATGGAAAACTAAGTGAAAATTTAATCAATACGTTGTTGCCTGATGAAAAAGGTGCCTGGGTTGGTACAAACGGAGGGGGGTTGCGTTATGTATTGCCAGACGGAACTTCCTCGCTTTTGCTTAAAAAAGAAAGCGGAACACATCGCCTGCCCGCTGCATCACTTAGCGATAATTTTGTGACTGCTCTATTAGCGGACCAGAAAGGGAACTTATGGGTTGGCACACAAAATGGCCTGAACTATTATGATACACATGCTGGCAAGGTTACCCGTTTATTTAAGAAGGTTAGAGACACTAAATTTCAACTCAATAACAATAACATTAGTACCCTTTTCAATGATTCTAAAGGCAGGTTGTGGATAGGTACTGAGGGTGGGGGACTTAACTATTTCGACCAGTCCAGCCAGCGATTTTACGCGATCAGCAAAAAACTAGGACTGGGCGATGATGTAATCCACGCAATTGTAGAAGATATCCAGCACAACCTCTGGTTGTCCACTGATCTTGGTTTATTTAAGCTCAGGATCAAGAACTTTCGCCTTCCTTTCTCTAAGAAGAATCTGGAAATAACCAGTTACACGGCAAATGACGGACTGATCAATAATCAGTTCTCTGGCAATGCAGCACTTCGTTTAAGCAGCGGCGAATTAATTTTTGGTGGGATAAATGGGCTATCTTTATTTTATCCTCACAAGATCATCAAAAATACCTTGCCTCCGCAGGTTGCCCTTACCCAGGTTATGGTGAACAATAAACCTGTTAAAATTGATTCCACCGGTTCACCTCTGGAAAGTTCCATCTCAGAGGCGCGGCGTTTGGTATTACATCATGATCAATCAAACCTAAGCTTAAGGTATTCTGCCTTAAATTACATCAATGCGGAAAATAACCGCTATGCATATAAACTGGAAGGATTACCCAATGGGGACGAATGGCAGCAGACGGGAACGGAAAGGGTGGTCAATTTCGCCAACCTCTCTCCCGGAAAATACAGGTTTAAGGTAAAAGCAGCCAATAATGATGGCATTTGGGGTTCAACTGTAAGAACCCTCGACATTGTAGTTTTGCCACCCTGGTGGCGAACCTGGTGGGCTTATGTGATTGAGGGACTGCTGTTAATGACGCTGCTGGCCGTATTTATTAATTTCTTTAGAAACAGAGCTATCCTGAAAAGGAACCTCTACCTGGAGCAGGTAAACCATAGCAGACAACAGGAACTATATCAAATGAAACTGGATTTTTTTACGAATATATCCCATGAAATCCGCACCCCGCTTACGTTAATTATTGGGCCCCTTGAGAAGTTGATGGCGTCGGAAAGCCAGGGAGGGGCAGTAAAACAACTGGGATTAATCAGGCACAACGCCGATCGGCTGATGAAGCTTGTAACAGAACTGCTTGATTTCAGAAAAGCTGAAGAAGGTCATCTCCGGATCCATTTTGCGAGAGAAGATCTGGTACCGTTCTGCCGGGACATCTGCAAGTCTTTTGAAGGACTGGCAATTGAGAAAAATATCGGATTTCAGTTTCAGGCCAGTCATGAGGTTATGCCGCTGTATTTCCAGAAAGACCAGCTGGAAAAAGTAATATTTAATCTGCTCTCCAATGCATTTAAGTTTACGCCCTCAGGCGAAGAGGTCAGTTTACAGATCAACGATAGTGCTGAAGCTGATGAGGTGGAAATTACCGTATGGAATACTGGAAATTATATCCCCGAAGAAGTGCAGGCAAAATTATTTGACAGTTTCTTTCAGTCGCATGACGCCGCCCGCAACCAGCCGGGTACGGGAGTCGGACTTGCACTTTCAAAAAGTATTGTAGAATTACATAAGGGTACTATTAGCGTAATCAGCCGCCCGGGTACACCTGCAGTGACTGTATTTGTACTTAGGTTGCAAAAAGGAAGAGGGCATATCAATGATGATGAACTGGCTAAAGATCATTTCAATGATACCACTGATACATTTGTTGTGCCTCGTTCCTCTTACCATTCAAACGAAAATACGGACAACTTAACCGTTACCGGACAAAAAAAATATACAATTCTCGTGGCAGAGGATAATCCTGATGTGCGGAGCCTGATTATAGACACCCTACAACAAGATTATACTATTGTAGATTTTGAAAATGGAACTGATGCCCTCATTTACATGGAAAGCAATTTACCGGACTTGATTGTAAGTGATGTTATGATGCCAGGAATGAATGGGCTTGAACTTTGTGCCGCTGTAAAATCAGCAGAAAGCACCAGCCATATCCCGGTAATATTGCTTACCGCAAAAGCCGCCATGTCTGATCAGGTAGACGGCTTATCGATGGGGGCAGATGTATATATATCCAAACCATTCAGCCTGCAGGTACTGATGCTCAATGTGAGAAATCTAATGAAGGCCCAGGAAGTGATGCGGGCCAAGTTTAGCGAGCAGCTGATCCTGCAACCTTCAAAAGTGCAGATCACCACACCCGAGGAGAAATTTATACAGAAGCTGATGCAGGTCATTGAAGAAAGAATGGAAAATTCAGATTTCGATGTTACCGCACTGGTGAATGATATGGGGATGAGCAGAACGGTACTTTACAAAAAAGTCCAGGCGCTTACTGGATTTGCCGTAGCAGACCTGATCAAATATATGCGGCTCCAGAAAGCAGCGGACCTTTTGCAATCTTCATCGTTCCCCGTTGCAGAAGTTGCTTATCTTGTTGGCTTCAATGACAGAAAACATTTCAGCAGGGAATTCAGGAAACAGCATGGCATTTCTCCTTCAAGTTATCAGCAACAGCCCGAAACAGGCGATTAAAGGGCTAAAATAACTCCATTTAGTACATCCAGACCCTCAATTGCGGACGCACAGACTCCCTCCGGATGTCGATTTGTATTCATATTTGTCAGGTTATCAGCGGTTGATAACAGGTATAACCAAATATATTCAAAGCAAACTGAACAAATGGAAAAGCATTACAAAATGAAAGTTTTGATGCCGGGTTATCTGAAAAACTACATAAGGTTGGGCATCCTCGCTCTATTTTGTGTAATTACTACTCAGGCTCAGGCCCAGCAAATTGAAATTAAAGGCGTTGTAAAAGATGAACAGGGCCTCAATATTCCCGGGGTAATAGTAATGGTGCAAGGCAGCCCTCAGCAAAAAGTAACAAACACCAATGGACAATTCTCTATTCAGGTGCCAAACGCACAGTCGACACTGGTTTTCCGTTATGTAGGTTTTATTGAGCAACAGCTAAACCCGGGCGCTTCAAGACAACTCAATGTAGTGATGAAAAGTAGTTCTACTTCTCTAAACCAGGTTGTGGTGGTTGGATATGGTACACAGAAAAAGAAAGATGTAACCGGTGCCATCAGTACCATCAAACTGGCCGAGCAACTGGAAACAATGCCACAAACAAATTTAGGACAGGCATTGCAGGGCAGGATGGCAGGGGTAAGCGTAACATCTAATGGCACCAGCGCCGAAGGCGGGAACAATTCCATACAGGTAAGGGGACGCAGATCGCTGACCGCATCAAACGGGCCACTGGTCATTCTTGACGGTGTGCCTTATGGCGGCAGTTTGTCGGAAATAAGTCCTGACGATATCGAATCGCTTGATGTATTGAAAGATGCCTCCTCAGCAGCAATTTATGGTGCCCGTGCCGCAAATGGTGTTATCCTTGTGACCACAAAAAAAGGTAAAACCGGGAAAGCAAGGGTGACCTATAATACCAACTTCGGAATAGATGAGGTGGCATTTATGCCAAAGTTGATGGATGGACCAACCTTTTATAAAAATAAGGTTGACCGTATAAACCAGGCGGCAATCTCACCAACAGAACAGCGCGGACTGGATAACGGAACCTCAACCAATTGGGTAGACCTCGCTACGCGTACCGGTTCCAGACAACAGCAAAGTGTTGGCGTTTCTGGCGGATCTGAAGATACCCATTATTACCTTTCGGGGAACTATAACGATACCAAGGGTATTGCCAAAAACGACCGGTTCAAAAGAATAACGCTACGGCTTAACCTCGACTCTAAAATAAATTCCTGGATTACCATAGGTACCAACACACAGTTTGGCTCTTCAAACCGCGATGGCGAACCGGCAAGTTTTTCAGATGCGTTTGCCATGAACCCACTGATTTCACCGTATAACGCAGATGGGTCGATCAACATTATCCCATGGCCCGAAGACCAGTTTTTCAAAAATCCTCTTGAAGGGCTGAATATTGTGAGCCAGGATCGCACAAAGTCTGTCATTACCAATAACTTTATCAAAATAGACCTGCCATTCATCAAAGGACTTTCTTACCGCGCCAACACTGGTTATACATACATAACCAATGGTATAGAAAAATATTGGGGAAGAGATACTAAACAAGGTTTTACCGGCAAAGGTCAGTCGCTGGTATCAAATCAGAGTACCGAGGACTGGCTGCTCGAAAACATTGTAAACTATAACAAAGTCATTGGAAAACATACGATTGACTTTACAGGCTTGTACAGCTCCCAGAAACGTACAATTGTAAAACACGAACTGACAGGGGTGGGCTTCCCCAGCGATATCCAATCTTTTTATCAGAATGGTATTGCTACCACGCTAACCGCAAATGATACTTACACCCAGGAAGCCAACATATCACAGATGGGCAGGTTAAATTATTCCTATAACAGTAAATACCTGATCACTTTAACAGCAAGACGGGATGGTTTTTCCGGCTTTGGCGATAATACCAAGTTTGGCGTATTTCCTGTGCTGGCCCTGGGATGGAATGTCAGCGAAGAAAGTTTCATGAAAAAATTAAGCTGGGTAGATAACCTGAAAATAAGGGCTTCATATGGTAAAGTGGGTAATCAGGCGATTGGCCCTTATTCTACCTTGCCGCAGCTTTCAGAGCAGCACAACTTAAATACAGACAAAACCCCCGCACTGGGGTACCGGCCAAACCGGCTGGGCGACCCTTCATTGGGATGGGAATCAACATTAGGCCTAAACCTTGGAATTGATTTTGCCGTCCTGAAAAACAGGATCAATGGTTCGGTAGATTTTTTTAGTACCAAAACTTCCGATCTGCTGCTGGATCGGTCAATATCACCTGTTAACGGGGTAAAAAATATAAGGCAAAATATTGGGGCCACGAACAACAGAGGCCTGGATATATTTATATCGAGTGTAAACGTAAAAAACAACAACTTTAGCTGGACTACCGACCTCAATTTCTCCACCGCACTCAGTAAAATTGACAATGTTGGTTTAACTGATGCGAGCGGTAACTATATAAGTGATATCGGCAACCGCTGGTTTATCGGCGAGCCTACCGACGTGAACTACGGTTATGTATTTGAAGGCATCTGGCAAACAGGCGATAACATCGCCGGTTCTGCACAACCTGCAGCCAAACCAGGTGATGTTAAGGTGAAAGATGTAAGCGGGCCAAATGGCGTTCCCGATGGGATTATTTCGGCAACGTACGACAGGGTAGTGATCAGTTCCAGATTACCTGATTATACGTTAGGTCTAACTAACTCGTTCAGCTACAAAAACTTCTCCCTCAGTTTTTTTATCCGCGCAGTACAGGGGCTAAGAAAAAGCAACACGCTGTTAAACACTTTCTTTGATGGCCGTAACGGAGCAATCGACCGGCAGTTCTGGACACCGGATAACCCGATAAACACCTATCCCGCTAACCGCGAAGACGCAAACCCGCTTGGGGTAGGCTATTTTGACGACAAAACCAGTAATGCAAGTTTTATTCGTTTGCAGGATGTTTCACTAAGTTATTCCCTGCCCAAAAGCATCCTGGAAAAAATCAAGTTGTCAAGACTACAATTTTTTGTCAATGCGAAAAACCTGGTGACCATTACTGACTGGACAGGTCTGGACCCGGAGTTTGACCTTCAGAACGACCGCCCTCAGTTGCGGTCTTATTTAATCGGCCTGCGTACACAATTTTAATCAAAAGCGTTATGAAAAAGTTATATATCATCATGTTCTTCATCACAGGATTATATTCCTCCTGTAAAGAAGAAAATTTCCTGAAAGAAGAACCAAAAGCCAATTTTTACGCGGATAACCTCTTTGGAAAGTACGAAGGTTTCAGACTGGCAGTAAATGGCCTGCTGGATTTTCCAAGGCAGGAGCGGGCTGATATGATCCAGTCGGCAGAAATTGGCATCATCTGGAAAATCGGCACTGATAACGGCTGGGCTAATGCAGAATTGTCCTGGTCAAGGGGCCTGAGTAAATATACAGAAGTCGACCTTAACCCAACTATGCAGTTTATCAACGGCGATACCGAAGGTCGCGACGGGATATTCCTCATCCTGTACAATGCAATAGGATCTGCAAATACGATTATCAGCAGGGCAAAAAACCCGGCGGTAGACTGGCAGGGAAATTCTGAAGCAGGAAATGAAAACAATAAAAACCTCATTCTTTCCCATGCCTACCTTATCCGCGCCTGGGCTTACCGCCACCTGGTTTATACATTCGGGGCAGTACCGATCACCACAGAAGAAATCACAGGATTAAATTTCAGAAACGACTGGGAACGGGCACCGATAGCCAAAGTGCAGGAACTGATTGTGTCTGACCTCGAATTTGCTGCCGCACACCTGCCTGATTATTCTGCCGACGTGCTTACCCTTTCTAATGTGGTCGCCAATCATTACCTCACAGAGATGTATCTCTGGATGAACGATCCGGCCAAAGCTGAAGCTGCTGCCCTGAAGGTAACTGGCAACAGCAGATATAAATTGATTACACAAAGATATGGCTCCAGTGCCACTGCTCCCGGAAATGCATTTATGGATCAGTTTAAAAGTGGGAATATCCTGGCTACCCAGGGCAATACTGAGGCACTTTGGATCTTCCCAAATTCAGATGTACTGCAATTGAACGGTGCCAGGGCAAATTCCATGCGCCGTACCTGGGTGGTAAATTACAGTGCTTTTGCCCCTTACAATCCTGAAAATGGCGGAAGAGGAATAGGCCGGGGTGCCATTACTTCATGGGGATTAAACATTTATGAAGCACAGGATGACCGTTTCAGTGAGTTCGCGATTAAAAAATCATATACCGGAACAACAGGAACAGTTACATTAACACAATCATCTGTTGCACAAATGAATATAAATTCTACCAGATGGGCGAGCACTAGAAAATGGGACTGGGTATCTGCCGATCCGGCAAGATGGGCAGATACACATTCTTTTGCCGACCAGACTTATTTGAGGCTGGCCGATACTTATCTGCTGCTGGCCGAAGCATATTTCAAACAGGGAAAACTGGCTTTAGCTGCGCAGTTCATCAATAGCGTCCGCACGCGTTCACATGCCACACCAATTGACCCTAGCGGATCAACAATTACCATGGATTATATACTTGATGAGCGTTCAAGGGAACTGGTTACGGAAGAACTCAGAAGGGAAACACTCATCCGCACGGGGAAATTACTGGAGCGTGCAAGGAACCCTCTGTACAATAAATTTACCCTTGCAATTAAAGATTTCCATGTGCTGCTTCCAATACCCCAAAAGGTAATAGACGCCAACACGGGGCGTAAAATGGAACAGAATCCCGGCTACAACTAACCAAATATCAGCGCAACACATCATTATGTATAAATTCAGCATTCTTTATATTCTATGTATATCCTACAGCCTATGCGCTATTGCCCAGATGGCAAATGGCCAGGCGAGTGCCTATAGTCATGAACCTTTACAAATGATCAGTTCCAGAACTAACCTGAGCCTCAACGGGAAATGGAACTACATGATAGATCCCTATGAAACTGGATTCTATGATTACCGGAGATCACCTTTTGACGAATCTAAAACTAAAGAAGGCGGCTTTTATGACAATAAAAAACAAAGTGACAAGTCTGAACTGCTGGAATATGACTTTGAGCATTCACCTACATTGAATGTGCCCGGCGACTGGAATTCGCAGGTTGAAAAGTTGTCTTTATATGAAGGTAGCATCTGGTACAAACGTTCCTTCAGCATCGCTCCTAAAAAGGACAAACAATACCTGCTTTATTTTGCAGCAGTTAGCTATGAGGCCCATGTCTATGTGAACGGTAAAAAAGTAGGCATGCACAGGGGCGGTTTTACACCTTTCCAGTTTGACGTATCCTCTTTGCTTAAAGAAGGTGAGAATTTTATTGTAGTAAAAGTTGATAATACCAGAAAGAAAGAAGCAATTCCGACCATCGCTACAGACTGGTGGAATTATGGAGGGATCACCCGCGACGTCTGCCTTACTGAACTTCCTAAGACTTATATAAGGGATTATAAAGTACAGTTATCCAAAGAAAAGCTGAGTTTGATTGAAGGTTATGTGCAGTTGAAAGGCCGCCAGAAATCGCAGCAGGTGACAGTGCAAATTCCCGAAGCAGGTCTTAATATACGAGTAAAAACGGATAGCTCGGGTTATGCTGCTATCCGCATTCCTGTAGATAAGATTAATCGCTGGTCGCCCGAAAACCCTAAACTATATACCGTACAACTGACAGCTGAAACGGATCAGGTAACCGATCAGATTGGTTTTCGTACCATTGAAACAAAGGGACAAGATATCCTGCTGAACGGACAACCTGTATTCTTAAGAGGCATATCCATGCATGATGAAAATCCGCTGATCCCTGGAAGGCCACGTGGCGAAGGAGACCTGAAAATGTTGCTTAGCTGGGCAAAAGAACTTAACTGCAATTTTGTGCGCCTGGCACATTATCCGCATAACGAAGAGATGCTGCGGCTTGCCGATAAAATGGGCTTAATGGTTTGGGCTGAAATTCCTGTCTACTGGACTATCGATTGGGAAAACCCCGAAACCTACCAAAATGCAGAAAGTCAGCTGAGTGATTTGATTACCCGCGACAAAAACCGGTCTAGCGTGATCATCTGGTCTGTAGGCAACGAAACCCCGCTCAGTGACCCGCGACTAAAATTTATGAGCGCCCTTGCTGCAAAAGCAAGGGCACTGGATAATACAAGGCTCATTTCAGCGGCGCTGGAACTGCACAGAGAGGGAAATAATATTATGGTAGATGATGTACTGAGCGAAAAATTGGATCTGGTAAGTTTCAATGAATATGCAGGCTGGTATTGGGGAGGCAAGCCAAAAGATATATTAAAATACAGCTTTAAGGTAAAATATCAGAAGCCGGTAATTATCACCGAATTCGGCGGAGATGCGCTCGCAGGCTTGCATGCTGATGAAGATACACGCTGGTCTGAAGAATACCAGGAAGCACTCTACCGGAACCAGTTTAAGATCCAGGAATCCATAAGTGGATTGCGCGGCATGACGCCCTGGATTCTGGTCGACTTCAAATCCCCCCGGCGCACCCATCCAGTATACCAGGATTTCTGGAACCGCAAAGGGCTCATTTCTGATACAGGCAAGAAAAAAAAGGCATTCTACACCTTAAAGGCGCATTACGATGCGCTGGAAAAGAAAAGCAAAAACACGAAACCAGGCCCAGCTGGCTTATAATAATATACAATCTTGAATCGAACAGACACCATATCCATACGTATGAAAGAAATACACTTATCGCGCAAAAGGCTATCCCTATCCGTGATTTTAGTACCAGGGCTGATCTTATTTTCGGGAGTTACATTCGCACAGGTTAAACCATCGGCAATCTATCACGAGCAATGGATCGACTTCAATAAAAATGGTAAGAAGGATATATTCGAAGATCCGGCCCAGACCATTGATAAGCGTATTGAGAACCTCTTATCACTCATGACCCTGGATGAGAAAACTAATCAGATGGCCACATTATACGGCTATAAAAGGGTCTTAAAAGATGAACTACCCAATGCCGGTTGGAAAAAACAGATTTGGACAGACGGCATTGCCAATATTGATGAACACCTGAATAGCTTACCTCATCATCCCGAGGCAAAGTCGAAATGGTCTTTTCCTTACAGCAAACATGCGGATGCCCTTAACCAGGTACAGAAATGGTTTGTGGAAGAAACCCGCATGGGAATCCCTGTTGATTTTAGCAATGAAGGGATTCATGGCCTCAATCACGACCGGGCAACACCTTTACCTTCGCCAATTAGTATTGGCAGCAGCTGGAACAAACAGCTGGTGCGCCAGGCCGGACAAATGGTTGGAAGGGAAGGAAAAGCGTTGGGCTACACCAATATTTACGCGCCAATACTAGATGTATCACGTGATCCGCGCTGGGGAAGGGTTGTGGAAACTTATGGCGAAGACCCATTCCTGATTGCGGAAATGGGCAAGCAAATGGTACTGGGCATCCAGGAGAACGGGATTGCTGCAACGCTCAAACATTTCGCAGCCTATAGTGTGCCTAAAGGCGGACGGGATGGAAATGCCCGGACTGATCCACATATTGCACCTCGGGAGTTACATGAGATTTTTTTATATCCTTTTAGACGTGTGATCCAGGAAACCAATGTGAAAGGGGTAATGAGTAGTTATAACGACTGGGATGGTATGCCAGTTACCGGAAGCGCGTATTTCCTGACAGAATTGCTCAGAAACCAGTATGGTTTTAAAGGTTACGTTGTTTCTGACAGCGAAGCTGTTGAATTTCTGCTGACCAAACATCAAGTGGTATCAGACTATAAAGGCGCCGTAAAAATGTCGGTAGAGGCCGGATTAAATGTGCGTACGAACTTTACACCTCCGGAAGATTTTATCCTTCCTTTGCGGGAACTCGTGAAAGAGGGCAAAATTTCGATGAAAACTATTGATGCCAGGGTGGCTGATGTGCTTCGCGTTAAATTTGAAATCGGACTGTTCGACCATCCTTATGTTAATAATACCAAAGGTTCCGATCAGATTGTACATACAAAGGCAGATGAAGCTTTTTCGATGCAGCTGAACAGGGAATCATTGGTACTGCTGAAAAATACTGCTTTGGCCGGAGGTGAGAAAAAGGTACTGCCGCTCGACCGAAAACTGATTAAAAATATACTGGTGACTGGGCCGCTCGCCAGCGCTTCCGGATTCATGGAAAGTCGTTATGGGCCAGCCAATACCCAAATCATCAACGTACTGGATGGTATTAAAGCCCAGGCAGGAAATGCCATTAATGTGAGTTATGCCAAAGGATGTGATGTTGTAGATGCTACCTGGCCCGAAAGTGAAATTATTCCCACACCATTGACCACAGCAGAAAAGGCATCAATTGACGAAGCCGTTAAACTTGCTGAACAATCGGATGTAATTATCGCAGTGGTAGGCGAGGACGAAAAAAGAGTAGGTGAAAGTCTTTCGCGGACAGGCCTGGGTTTACCGGGAAGACAGTTCCAGTTGATACAAGCATTACAAGCGACGGGAAAACCAGTAGTGATGGTCATGATCAATGGTCAGCCACTAACCATAAACTGGGAAAACAAATATGTAGCGGCAATTCTTGAAGCCTGGTTTCCAAGCGGACAAGGTGGAAAAGCTATCGCAGAAACACTCTTTGGTGATTACAATCCCGGTGGGAAACTGCCGCTTACTTTTCCAAAAACAATGGGACAAATTGAGCTTAACTTCCCGTATAAAAAAGGTTCGCACAACGGACAGCCAGGTGATGGCCCAAATGGTTATGGAAATACGGCAGTAGTAGGTGCGTTATATCCATTCGGTTACGGGCTTAGTTATACGACCTTCAAATATAGCAACCTGAAGGTGTCGCCGCCTGCGCAAAACGATCAGGGCGATATAGAGATAACGCTTGATATCACTAATACGGGTGCAATAAAAGGCGATGAGGTGGTACAGTTGTATTTAAAAGATATGGTAAGCAGTGTAACTACCTATCAATCAGTCTTAAGGGGTTTTGACCGAATAAGACTTCTGCCGGGCGAAACAAAACCCGTTAAATTTACCCTGCATCCTGACGACCTTGCCATTTTGGATAAAGACATGAACTGGACAGTGGAACCTGGCATTTTTAAAGTTCTGGTTGGATCCTCATCCGAGGATATACGTTTGACAAAGGAATTCACCATTAAAAGCACGGCCAAATGAACGGCTTATTGAACTGCCGGCAAATAATAGCCTTGTTATTGTTTGCCGGGTGTCTGTTTCCCTATGCGGGAAGGACACAGATGAAGATCAGTCCATATTTAATTGGCCAGAATGCATGGGAAAGGAAATCGGTCTTCAAGGTAAAAGAACAGATAGCTGAGGTAAAATTCCAGGCCATTCGGATTGGAGGGAACACCTATGAAAGCATTAATTTTTTTGATCAGGGAGCGATAGACCTTATTGATTTTGTCCGGTCAGCAGGCGCGGAGCCTATATTGCAAATGCCCCGTCAGTTTAAGGACAACGAGCAGGCATATAAAGCTATAGCCTGGTTAAACGGGAAAATGGGTAAAAACATCCGTTTCTGGAGCATTGGTAATGAACCAGATCACAGGAACCAGCGCGCCTCGGAAGAGGAGGTTAGGGATTATTTTAGTAAGATCAGTGAACAAATTAAAAGGTATGATCCAAAAGCATTAGTGATGGGATTTGATTTATCATCCTATAAACTCCCGTACCTCAATCGTTTACTGGGAGGGGATTTAGACCTGACCGGAAAAGTGCCTGGAAAAGATTACTATTACCTGGATATGGTGACATTCCATAACTATAAATTTAGGGATATCAGCAAATTCGAAGCTGATGTGAAGGATTTAAAATCACGCTTGCAACAATTTAATAAGAAAAGGCCAGCAGGGCAGCAGATTGGATGGGCCGTAACGGAGTTTAATTCCCATTGGCTGGTGGATCCAAAACTGGATGAAGATTATATGCCTTATAATTTTCACAACGGACAAATTTATGCCGAGATGTACGACCTTGGCATGCGTGAGGGTGCTTTTACGATCTGTCCCTGGAGTATGCTCGAAGGTGGCGCCGACAGAGAAGGGACTGACTTGAGTTTATTTGACCTCACCGATGCGAAATATATACCGCGTTCAAATTATTACCATACACAATTGCTTGCCAGGTACAGCAGGGCAAATTACCTTAGGCACCGGCAAACGGCAAAAAATATTGTGGTAATCCCTACAGCAGATCAGAAAGGAATATCGGTAATGGTATTAAACAAAGATAAAAACGCAGGGGCTAATTACTCATTGAGGTTCACTGCTTTTTCAAAAGCCCCAAAACCAGTTAAAGCAACAGCGTCAGCTGTCTCTACGGCTTCCCCGGTAATTCAAATTGAGGCAGGCATTGATAAGAATTATGATGATACTATACCAGCATTTTCTACGCAGATGCTCATGTTTGATGTCAAAGGGAGGTTGATCAGGAAGTTCATTTATACAGCTAAGGATGCAGAGGGCAGAACTGCACCACAAGAAATTGTCAGGTGAAATTTTATCTCCTGGCCACCGCAGATGTTGTTTTTGGTATAGTTTAGATCGTATCTCAGTATTGGTAAGTCAATAGAAAATACACCGCAAGTGTTGAGTGAGTCCACTGTATTGGTCAAATACAGTGGACTCACTCAACACTTGTCCTTTACTAAGTATGTACTTTTGGATATCTAAATATGGGTAAAAACATATCAAAGATATATCAAAATGGAAACTGGATTCCAGTAGCCTGCTCAGCATACTCCCAAAGATAGGCAGCCGTAACCTGATTTTTCGCAGCTTCATTCACCTTCGCAGGAGCCGGGTAGCCCTGAAGTTCATTTGGGCCATCCGGACCATAATAAGCTCCGCCAGTTATCTCGGGCGATGTTGCTGCAAATAGCGAAGAAAGCGCACCTTGTGATGCTGGCATTAGCTCTCCAAATTGTTTAATTGCATTATTATAAGCCTCTCTGCTCATGTGTTTTGATAATCCAGTTTCAGATACTCCCGGGTGCGCACCAACCGAAATAACATGGTCACCCAGCTGTTCAAAACGTCGTTGCAATTCAATAATAAACTGCATCTGTGCAAACTTGCTGCTCGCATATTCCCGGTTAGCATCGTATGATTTCTCAATTCTTACGTTACCAAGATCAATATCATGTACATAATGCTGTGCGCCACTGCTTACGGAAACAACCCTGGCGCCGGGTGTCTTTTTCAGAAGGGGATATAAATATCCAGTCAAGGCAAAATGCCCAAGAAAATTCACCCCGAACTGCAGTTCAAATCCATCTTCAGTTTTGCCTTCCGGAGGTACCATTATTCCGGCGTTGTTGATAAGCAGATCCAGACGATCATACCTGCTAAGGAAATTTTCCGAAAATTCTTTCACGGCTTTGAGACTGTTTAAATCTAATTTTATATAATCCAGTTCACCTTTACCTCCGGTAACTTTCATTTTTTCAATGGCCAGATGCGCCTTACCGGCATCCCTGCTGGCAATGATTACTTTTGCGCCTGCCTGATATAAAGCCAATGCCGTTTCATAGCCAATGCCAGCATTTGCACCTGTTACAATTGCGGTTTTACCATCCTGCGAAATAATATCTTTTTTTAACCACATAATATATTTTTTATACAAAGATATCATGATATCAGACTAGCCAAATATGATAAAGAAACCAATAAGTATAAAATTCAATCAAATTACGTTATACGGAATTGTTTCGGACTACGTTGTGTATGGTGTTTAAAAAAGCTGGAGAAGTTATTTGGTTCATCAAACCCGAGGCACCAGGCAATTTCCGCAACTGACCAGTCGGAGTTTTTTAACAAAAATACTGCTTCCTGAATAATCCGGTTGGCAATCAGTCTGGAGGTCGTATTGCCAGTAATTTCTTTCAAAGCTTTATTGAGGTGATTAATATGCACATTCAACTGACTGGCGAAGGCAGAAGCAGATACCATCTTTAACTGCTGATCCGTAGCTTCTATTGGAAACTGGCTTTCCAGTAGATCCAGAAAGCGAAGCGTAATACGTTCGTGTGCATTACTGGCAAGCGTTGCCTCACCATACAAAGGTTGTAACTTCTGTGCCTCATGGATCATCTCCATCAGTAAACAGCGTAACAAATCATATTTGTATGGATAATTTCCCTGCACTTCTTTTTCCATTCTCAGGAAATGCTGCGTATAATCATCAGCTTGCTCTTGGTTTAGCGGAACAATTGCATTGCTTGCGGATGTGAAAACAGGAAAACCCTGAATATTGCTAAAACGGTTGAAAAAATCTTCAGTAAAGAGGCACACGAATCCTACCTGCTGTTCGCTGATCCGCTCCCAATCGTACGGAACCATCGGGTTAGTAAACACCAGCGCACTTTCATTGATCTCTATAACCTGATGAGCATAATGGATGATACTATGGCCTGTGACAAGGCTTACTTTAAAATAAGAGCGGCGGCTGTACTTCACCTTTTTTGGGTAGGGTAGTTGCATATCCTCAACCCTTATGATATTGAAATGTCCCCTTTCGGTGTTGGCTGCACCGGGATGACCTTTTATGTTTTGATAAAAGTTTTCTACATTAAAAAAGGTGGTCATAATGCAAAAGTATAAAAAACAAGTAAGACTTTCATCCTGGCGAATCGCTGAATGTTAATAGATGAGCCGCACGCATCTTCAGACTTTCTTTTTCCGTCCAATTTCCCAAACCTGCAGCCCAAATCCGACAGCAATAGCAGCAATACCTAAACCCTTGATAGCGTTGAAACCGGAATTGCCTGAGCGTTTATTGCTTACATTACCGACGGTGAAAAAAATTACGCCCAACATCATCAAAAAGAACCCGCGGACTTTTGAAAATTTTATTCCGGACTTATTGTTGTTTTCCATCAGTAAATTAGGTTTTATTTGTTGTGAACTTACCCCATGTAATTTTATAGCTGTTTGGGCGCTGTATTCTAGGAGTGGTTTCATTTATAAAGTATTACTTTCGCGTTCTCTAAGATAATTTAAATTTTAGTAAAAGAAGCCTTGGCGAAATAAAAATGTAGCACAAATAACTGAACTTAAATAGGTTACAACACGCATCGCCGGCATAAACGATTTCGCCTCAGGAATTGTTGCCCTAAAACATCAACGTGTCAAAGATATCGCCGCGGCTGAGTTTGCCACCGATCTTGGCAATCACTTCTACCTTAGCCTTTAGGCAGAGTTGCGCATCCTGCCCCTTGAAGATATCCTGGAAAAAAACCAGTTTAACGCCGTGCCGCTCTGTTCTTATTTTAACTGTAAAATGATCCCTCGAGGTAAGAGATTGTTTAAAATCCATCTCAATTCTGGATACCATCAACAGGATACCTTTGTCTGTCAAATCTTTGAACGAGTTGGATTTGGTCAGTAAATACTCATGCCTGGCATGCTCCAGGTAATTTTGGTAGACCGCATTGTTTACAACGCCTTGCAGATCACATTCGTAATCTCTTACTGACAGCTGAATTTCGAAAATATAATCTTGCATACGGGCATAAAGATAGGATTAAGCAAGGTCAGATAAAACCAGAATCGCTAAAAAACATTGCCCGCTTTTCCTTGTTATCCGATAAAGTGTTATGCCCGAAGGCCCATCCATCGTTATTTTAAAAGAAAAGATTTCCTACCTGAAACATAAAGTGGTTTCAGAAGCATCAGGCTATAGTAATATCAATATGGACGACCTGTCACATAAGAAAATACTAGATTTTAAATCCTGGGGCAAGCATTTTTTTATCTGCTTTAACGATTTTACTATCAGGATCCACTTCGGACTGTTCGGAAGCTATCAATTCCATGAGCCTAAAAAGGTTAACCCTAAATTAGCCTTACACTTCAACAATGACGATATATATTTCTATGTGTGTACGGTAGAGCGCCTGGAAGGCCCGCTTGAGGGAAAGTACGATTTCAGCGCTGACGTGATGGCTGATGAATGGGATGCCGGT
>Ga0247815_10001062_pt1 | contig 21219 bp, 16 predicted proteins | sample UWRJL194509B1_FD_181014 | JGI IMG/M metagenome (GOLD analysis project Ga0247815, IMG submission 181014) | Plant litter microbial communities from Arlington Agricultural Research Station in Wisconsin, United States - UWRJ-L194-509B-1 | ecosystem: Environmental > Terrestrial > Plant litter >...
TTCGGCTATTGTTTTGTTTGTCCCAACGAATATAAATTTCAGGTTTTGTTTATTTACTCATTTTAGCAGCTCTTATCACATGATTTACGTAGACAAAATGAACACGAGGCAGTTTATCGCATTCACATTGCTGTTATTTGTAACAGGTAACCTCTTGCTGGCCCTTATTCAATACAATTCTTCGAAAAATATTGAGGGCCTGATAGTTGGCAACACAGAGTTATTACAAGAGTTAAGGACCAGCAATCACCTACGGGAAATTGAAAGGGACATCCTTTGGGTAGAAAGCAGAATCAGGGCAGCAATAGCTACTGATGATATTTCACATCTCGAAGGTATCGACAACAAGGTACATCTGGTTGACAGGTATTTGGATTCCTTAAAAACCAACAGCTTTGACCGGGCGGCACGCCCTTATATTGTTAAGCTGGCCATCTTTGCGAACGAAAAACTTCAGACCAAGAACCGTCTGCTTGCTGAGTATCGTAAAAACGGGCGAATGGATAATATAAGTATGATCACCAATCCCCAGGCCAGGGTAGTATCTAATGAGATCAGTAACGTTATCAGGAAAATATATGACGGTCGGCAAAAGACGATGAATAACCTAAGCCGCTCAGTAGAGAAAAACGGACGGACGGCACGTTTTTGGGGCAGTGTGATGATCAGCCTGATTGTGGTTAGCGGCTGCGGCTGGTTCTGGTTTATTGTGAGCAGGCTGCAACAGCAAAATAAATTGATCACGCAGCTTGACGCCTCTGAAAAAAAAGCAAAAGAGGCGGCGCTGATTAAAGAAAATTTTATGGCCAATATGAGCCATGAGATCCGTACGCCACTCAATTCTATACTTGGTTTTACCAATTTACTCAAAATGCGTCCGCTGGATGCGGAACCACGTGAATTTGTACATGCCATTGAGAAGTCGGGGGAGAATCTCTTATCTATCATTAATGATATCCTCGATCTCTCGAAGATTGAAGCAGGAATGATGCGTATTGAAAGCAATCCCTTTAGTGTACGCGGGCTTTTTCACTCTATCAAAACCCTGTTTAATGAACGTGCCAGGGAAAAGAACCTGGAAATACGGGTCGAAATTGATGCACAGGTACCTGATACGTTAATTGGCGATGCGACACGGCTCACGCAGATACTGGTCAACCTAATCTGTAACGCCCTTAAGTTTACCGAAAAAGGGCATGTGTTTGTGCATATCTACAGTAAGAAAATTGATGATAGCCATATTGAACTCAACTTTTCTATTAGTGATACGGGGATTGGAATTGAAAGGGATAAAATTGCCTGTATCTTTGACCGCTTCCATCAGGCTGAAGATTCCACTACGCGAAATTATGGAGGTACTGGTCTGGGCCTGTGTATTGTAAAAGATCTGCTCATTCTTCAACATGGAGATATTGAAGTTGAAAGCGATGCCGGCAAGGGCACTACGTTCCGGTTTTTTATTCCCTACCTGATTGCCGCAGAGCAGTTTACAGAAAATGCCGAAGAAGACCTAAATACCCTTCCCGTATATCCTCCGGGTGCGGTCAGTATCCTGGTCGTAGATGATAACCTAATGAACCAAAGCCTGATGAGACATCTCCTCAACCAGTGGAACCTTTCGTTTGACATCGTGGGTAATGGATTGGAAGCGCTGATATTGCTCAGAAGCAAAAACTATAATCTGATACTAATGGATATCCAGATGCCTGGGATGGATGGATATGCTACTGCAAGACGCATCAGAACGGAGCTGCAGCTGGACGTGCCTATTTTGGCTATGACGGCCCATGCACTGGCGGGCGAAAGGGAAAAATGCCTGAGTTATGGAATGAACGAATATTTGTCAAAACCCATCAACGAAAGAAAACTGCACAATTTTATTTCGCGGTTCACTTCCATATCAGAAAACGCATCCCATCCCGTTTTGCCAGCAATGGGCGAAGAAGAAAACTATGCTACAATAAACCTTGAGTACATGAGAGAAATCAGCAGGGGGAATATCGGTTATGAAAAACAAGTGACGGGCCAGTTTTTGGAGATTGTACCACGTTCATTGCTGGAAATAGATATTGCGCTGTTAAATAACGATTTCAGTGCAGTTAACCATGTTGCGCATGACCTAAAAACCAGTATGGCTATAATGGGGATGACGGAGCAGCTGGAAGATATTTTAAGTTCACTTGAATATAGCAGGGGCGAATTAACCATCCTGCAAAATACCTCCTTATTGAAAATAATCTGCAATCTGGCATTAAAGGAAGCAGGTCATTATGCAGAAATATTAAACCTAAAAACTATCAGTTATGATTACGATATCAAAAAAATACAGGAGTCCTGAGCAGCTTGTTACCCTGATAACGGTTTGGGCAACGGCAATAGGCGCAATTTTGCTGCAGTTATGTAGTTTAAGTATGAAACATCCTGATCTGTTCTCTACTACGTATCTTTATCTTCAACCATTTGCCCGATAAACTCAACGAGTTCAACATTCATATCGCTGTCTGTGTGCCACACATAACCCAGGTCAGGGTCCTCAATAGGGTAAATGATACCCAGTAATTCCGGAATAACAATACCTGGGATTTCATCGTCGCCGTTCATCGTCACCATGTAGTGATTGATCTCATCCAACGGCGTTACAGTAATGGTTTTATATAAAAATCGTACGCTAAATTCCTGCATAAAATATTGTTTAATGGCAAATACTTTGTTCAGTTCTGCTTTACCACATCACGTAAACATAACGATATTTCTCCTGTTTCGGTAAAATAAACTTGTTTATGGTATGGAAAAAAGATAGATTTATTGGGTATATAACCAGATATAACTTATGATTTTATTGCAGGGTACTAAGACAAAGAGGTTCAATTATTGTTCAGGAAAAGCTTTTCTATTTTTATTTTTGCTGTGCAGTTTGGAGCTTCCCGCCCATCCAGGTAAGTACCCTATGGATATTTTTACATTCAAGGATGCAGTTGCAAGCGACCGATCTCCGGTATCAACTTATCTGATTACAGACTATGGTGCGATTGCAGACGGTAAAACAGATAATACAAAAGCGATCCAACGGGCAATAGACCGTGCGGCCGAAAATGGCGGTGGAAAAGTATTGGTCCCTGCGGGAGATTTTGTCACTGGTGTATTGCAGCTGAAATCTAACATTGAATTGAATCTTGCAAAGCAATCAAGGCTCCTGGCCAGCATCAAAAGGGCAGATTACGGACCAGGAAAGGCATCTGCGCTGATTGTGGCCACCGATGTTCAGCATGTAGCCATCACTGGTGAAGGAACTATTGACGGACGCGCTAAATTATTGCTTGAGGATATTTACAGGATGCTGAATGCCGGTACCTTAAAAGACAGGGAATGGAAAGTTTATAACGACTGGCACCAGATGCGTCCTGAAGAAAATAACCGGCCTCATCTTATCGATTTCAAAAATTGTAATAATATAATTATCAAAAATATTACCATCAGGGACGGCTTATGCTGGATCCAGGATTACAGGGACTGTTCTGATATTGTAATCGACAGCATAACAGTATTAAGTAACACCTTTTTGAATAACGATGGAATTGATCTTACTGACAGTAAAAACGTGAGGCTCACCAACAGCTCGTTCAATGTTGCCGATGATGGGATTTGTTTAAAATCTTCTAAGCCAAACAGCCGTTGCGAGAACATTTATATTGCCAACTGCAAGGTGCGTTCCAGTGCAAGTGCCTTTAAAATGGGTACTGCATCACGCGGGGGCTTTAAAAATATCACTGTAAGGAATATCGAGGTGTATGATACCTACAGATCGGCAATAGCCATTGAAACTGTTGATGGCGGCGATATAGAAAATGTGGACATACGTAATGTCATCGCCAGGAACACTGGTAATGCTATTTTTATACGATTGGGGCAACGCAATCAGAGGGCAGCACCTGGAGCGTTACGCGGGATATACATTAGCGATGTCAAGGTATCGGTACCAGCAGGAAAACCTGACGCAGGGTATTCTATGGAAGGCCCGGAACAGCAATATCCGCATAATGTTTTCCCTTCGTCGATTACCGGAATTCCAGGACATCCCGTTGAAAATGTGGTGTTGAATAATATCGAAATTTCATATGAAGGCGGGGCCAGTAAAAAAAAGGCATATTTTGCACTCGATTCCCTGAAAAAGGTACCCGAAAACATAAAAGAATACCCTGAATTCTCTATGTTCGGAGAGTTGCCGGTTTGGGGATTTTATGTGCGGCATGCGCAGGGCATTACCATGAAAAATGTTAAATTGAGTTACCGCAAAAGTGATTTCCGGACCGCGTGTCTCTTCGACGATGTCCATCAACTAAATGTCACCGGACTGGAAGTTTCAAAGGCAGAATCAACTCCGGTGATTCTGTTGAAAAAGGTAACAGGGGAGTCCCTGCATCAAATTCACACACCGAAGAACATTAAAAAACCTATCTCCGTGCTGCGATGAGTCGCTCATTTACGCTTCGGTTACAACCGCTAAATTGATTTGTTTAACGATTGATCATGCCGCTTCAACGATTTTAAATTTTTAACTCATCCGGGAAGCCTAAATTTAGGTAACACCAGAAAATAATTAGTTAAACATTTGAAATTAAAGCCATGATTTCTATAAAAGAAGCAAAACTGATCATACTGGAACATTCAAGGAAAGTTCCGGTTCAACCTATTCCTTTAGCTATGGCTTTAGGATCTACCCTCGCTGAAGATGTATATGCCCGGGGTGGCGGTAGCGACTGCACCGGTCGTCCTCTGGAAGTATACAGTAAGGGATTTGAGCTTACCTTTGATTCTATTGGTTTGCTTGCTGGATTAGGACATAAACAGGTAGAAGTTTACCGTCAGCCAACAGTCGGAATTATTGTTACCGGGAGGGATCCTCTACAGAGCAAGGAATTTAAATTGGGACAGGTACGTGATTCAAATTCCTATGCATTAACCGCTGCATTGAAGCAAGCACGGATCACAAAAATCAACTTCTATAATGGGGGAGATGACCTCAATTCAATGACGGCAATTCTTTCAGAGGCCTTAAAACACAACGACGTGTTAATTTTAACCTGTGGTGCAGGTGCCAGCTGTTATGATTTTGTACTTCAGGCGGCTGATGGTGCAGGAATTACCCAGATTTTTAATAAAGTAAGACAAAAGCCAGGTAAGCCTTTGTATTTTGGTAAGACTGACCAACAATTGATTTTTGGTTTACCCGGAAACTCATCGCTCATCCTGGATTACTTTTATCAGTATGTACTGCCATCCATTGTAAAACTTAACAATTATAAAGATGCGCTCAAAAGAAAAAATTAAAGCATACCAGCCTGGTTAACTGCCAGGCCGGTGTATACTTTACAAGTCATCGGGCCGGTCAAGCAATTTGTTATTTTGCAAAATACATTCCTCGATAAAATCCGCGACGGTTCCAAGCATTCCCAGAACCTGCTCTACGCTTGTTACCTGATAAAGGTTAATCAACACGTCGGAAAAACAATCCTGGAACTTGCTGAGCATACCCTTAATGAGTTTGTCTGTGTCCCTGCTGGAAATTTTCAGCTTTTTTCTGATGCCTTCATGATTTGCCACCCATGCAAGCGTTAATTGTTGTTGCCTGATCTCATCCGTATTGAAACGTTGATCATTGGGATCTTCCAGCCAGAGGATGATCGTGCTGAAAGTTGACCTGTTCAGCTTTTTTACTTTTACTCTGTAATTATCCATGCGCATTATAAAATGTCTTCATTATTACATTTCTTAAGCCCAAAATTATGGATATTTTTACCTAAAAAACAAATGGCCTTTTCTCTCATAGGCGCTATAATGTGCTGATAATGAGAAAATAACTAAGGCTCCGCTTATCTAAACCTATTTAGCAGAAAATGAAAATATTTTTTTATTTTTCGTCGATGGACGCCTGCTAACAACGAATTGTACAGTCATTCTGCGTTTAGACCTGAAAACTTTGTTTGTTTTCAGATAAAATATGCATAAAAAAAGGAGTAACTTTTGAGCTACTCCTTCTAATTTTTCAAAGGTAGGTACTATTATAATACATTTATTGTGCCAGAAATCAGTGATCAAACTAATAAATCAAACGGGCAATCTTTTCCAGTAATGTATCCATATCAAATGGTTTAGCCAGGAAATCATCAGCCCCGCTTGCAAGGGCAGAATCCCTTATTTCCCTGCTCGCTGATATCATCAGTACAGGGATATTGCCGGTTAAAGGGGCCGCTTTAATTTTGCGGCAAACATCTCGTCCGTCTATTCCCGACATCCAGATGTCCAGCAACACCAGGTCAGGGCGGACCGCCAAACCAGACTCCACTTCTGCTCCGTTTAAGGTATGCCGTACATCATATCCTACCATTTCAAGCATCATTGATGTGGCATCTACAATAGCTTCATCGTCATCTGCTATAAATATTGTTTTTGTTTTAGTTTCCATTTATGCTTGCAATCTGCGCAAATATTAAGCCGATATCATTTTTATTCGGCCCTGTCGTTACGTTGTATAGGAAGAGAAAAGCAAAAGGTTGAGCCTTTACCTGCTACTGAATTAACCCATATTCGTCCGTTGAGATGTTTTACGATCTCTGATGATATATACAGTCCCAACCCAAGTCCGGGAAAAGTATGCTCCTTACTGCCGCTTACCCGATAAAACTGTTCGAAAACCTTGTCTTGTTCCTCCAGCCTGATGCCAATACCAAAATCTTGTACGCATAACTGTACATCATTATTGACCTGTTCCGTAGCTATGATGATATGATCTGCATCAGGTGAATATTTGATGGCATTGGTTAGTAGGTTGACTACCACCTGGCATATCCGCTCCCTGTCGCCAATTATTTCGCCCTTGTATAGCAATTCTTTATGGATTACATGTTTTTGGGACGTGCGCTCTACTTCTTCAATTACTTCCTCAACCATTTGATTAAAGTCGAAAGGCTGATCATTGAACTCCAGCCGTCCCGTATTGATTTTGGTTACTTCAAGCAAATCACCTATGAGATTGTTGAGCCTGTTGATCTGATTGTCCATCTTAGCTACCAGCGATGCATTTTGCAGGTCGCCCGCTCTTCTGAACTTCAGTTCCAATACCTGGGCGTAAGCTTTTATGCTGGTTACCGGTGTTTTCAGTTCGTGGCTCGCTACACCCAGAAAATTATCCTTCTGCTTTTCAAGTTCTTTGTGATCGGTAATGTCAATATTTGAGCCGTACCATTTGATAATATTACCCTGCTCGTCCTTTAGGGCAACGGCACGCACCATCCACCACCGGTAGTTTCCTTCCTTATCACGCAGCCTGAACTCGATCTGAAATGGATCCCCTGTTTTCATACACTCGCGCCAGGCCTGCCAGGAGCGTTTCTCGTCATCAGGATGGAGCGTTTCCGCCCAGCCTGAACCCAGCGCATCGTTTATACTCATAGGTGCTTTCTCGTACCAGCGTTGGTTAAGGTAATCCAGCTGACCCTGCGGAGTACTGGTCCACACCACAACTGGCACAGAATTCGCAAGAAATTCAAGTTCCCTGATGGCAATATGTAGCTGCGTGTTTTTAAAGTCTATAACTTTCCCGGCTTTAATTTCAGGTCGCAAATCCCTGGCAATTCCTGCGAAGGCTATAGGCTCATTCGTAATGTTCTCCCGGATAATAAACAATTGTTTATGTATAGGGATAATTTCGCCCGTTTGTTGGTGAAGTAATTCCAGCTGTCCTGACCACCTGCCTGTGCTGAGCAATTGAGGCATGATGGTTTCCCTGATAGCAATTGACGACTGCTCAGAATGATAGTTAAACATATTACTGCTAACCATCTGCTCTTTGTCCATTCCAATCAGTTTCAATCCGGCCTCATTGATATAAATTGTATTGCCGGATGTATCACAATAATTGCAAAAATCTTCGCTAATATCAACAATAGTCGCCAGACGCTGTAAATCTAATTTTGCCTTAATCTCCTGCCGAAGGTCGCGTGCCGTTGCGCCACGGCCTATTACTTCCCCAGTCTGTAAATCTTTGATCAGTATATAGCTTACCTGACATGGGATTTCTTCTTTGGTCAAGCGGTTGGTGAGGTGGATTACGCCCTGCCATCCGTTCTCTTCTGTAATTTCTTTGATCAGTTGTTCCTGAACTCTTTTATATTCATTCTCCGAGTAAAAATCCCTCGCACTCAACAGGGATATGTCCGTATCATGTGAAACTCCCAGCATATTCCTGGCCGCCTCGTTCATATAAAACAAGTTTCCTTCCATGTCTGCTATAGACATGTGATCTGTGTTGTGGTCTACCAGGCTCATCAACTGCCTTTCTCGCATTCTTGATCCAACTTCGCCAGTAATATCCTGCGCAATTCCGGCAAAGCGGTAAGCAATATGTTCTTCGTTAAAATATGCCTGGCCGCGACAATGTATCCATGTGATGCGCTGGTCAAGCTGGTTGATAGTGCGGTATTTGATGTCATATGTGCCGTTATCCTGGTTTGTTATAGCCCTGGCAACAGCTTGTTTTACAGTAGGTTCATCCTGTGGATGTATGCAGCTCAGTACGTCGTTATAGGTAACTTCACCTTCTTTGCAGAAGCCGAAGAGTTCGCGGCAGCGGGGGTCCCATTTTACAATGTTGTGAATGGGATCGAGGTCCCAGGTGCCAATGCCGGCTGCGGTAAGGGAAAATGAAAGGTGCTCGCGTGTTTCCGCCACCTTTTTACGGGCGCGTACAAGTTCTGTTACATCCTCCGCTGTATGCACAACTCCCGTTATTTTACCTTCATGATTTATTAGTGCCTTGTAAGTAATATTAAAGTAGAAAGACTGCAATTCGCCGTCAACGATCATATCTGCCTGATCTTCGTGGCCTTGATAAGCTACGCCGGTAATATATACCCCCCGAATGAGATCAAGAAAAGGTTGTCCTTTCAGCTCTGGAATAGCTTCTGCCATTGGCTTTCCTATAACTTTTTCGTCCCTTGCCCAGAACGCAAGCATACCCGCATTGGCTGCGGTAATAGTTATTTCTGGTCCCGAGTAAACTGCTGCCGGAATAGGAAACGCCTCAACCAGGGACTTAAAAAGTTCATGCGCTGAATGTGAGCTTGACATATTAATCAGATGAAGGTCCTAATATATAGTATTGTAACTAAATTTTTAAATTACTGTTTTAGCATTTATAAATTTAATTACAATACTTATCACCAGCGCCGGCTAAGAAGCGTCCAGTGCCTGTCTGAAGTCTTCCAGAAGATCTTCTGCATCTTCTATTCCGACAGACAATCGCACCATAGAATCGGGAATGCCCATTTCTGCCCTTCTTTCAGCGCCAAGTTCAAAGAAAATGGTATGCGCAACAGGTATAGCCAGTGTGCGTGTATCGCCAAGGTTACTGGACTTGATTACCAATTTAAGCCTGTTAAGGAAGGCAAAACAATCTATGCCTTCATTCAGTGCAAAACTCATAAGGCCACCATAACGTAAAAATAATGTTGTTGCGCGTTCGTGCTGCGGGTGGCTTTTCAGCCCGGGATAATACACCTTGCTCACCATCGGATGGCCTTCCAGGTATTCTGCAAGTGCAAGTGCATTATTACATGCACGTTCCAGTCTCAATGCTATTGTTTCAGCACCAACAGAGATGCTGTGTGCCGCTTCGGGTGAAAGTGTTCCACCGCCATCACGTAAGCCTCTTTTCCTTATTTGTGTAATTCCCAGCATTTCAGGACGGATTTGTTCACGCAGTACCTGTGCTATATTTGGAAATTTTTCCCAGTCAAACAGGCCTGTATCGGTTACGCTGCCACCAAGCGCGTTGCCATGGCCGCCAATGTATTTCGTCAACGAATTGATGACCAAACTGGCTTTAACCTCAACCGGACGGAAAAGGTAAGGTGAGGTCATTGTATTATCAACCACAAATATCAGGTTTTTTTCAGCACAGAAATCACCCGTAGGGCCAAGGTCCGCTACCTGCGTAGCAGGATTGGCGATAGTTTCCACGAAAACCATTCTTGTTGATTCCTGGTAGGCGGCTTTGATTTCCTCTACGCTGGTAGCGTCAACAAAAGTAATGTCGAGACCCATATCGATATAGGTTTGCATAATACTTCTCGTATTACCAAACAGGTATGAACTTGCAATAATATGATCACCAGCTTTTAACAACGCAAGTATGGTAGATGTAATTGCTGCCATACCGGTGGAAAAGGCAACAGTTGCCATTCCCTGCTCCATTTGGTTAACCTTATGTTCCAGTGCGGTTACCGTTGGATTTCCCTGGCGGGAGTAGGCATAACCCTTAGCCTTGTTTTGAAAAACGTTTACCAGGCCCTGTACATCGTCATAACCCCATGTTACAGCGGTATGCACCGGTTGGTGCAAGGCGCCAAATTCGGGTTTTAACAAACGGTCTGAATGTAATATAGTAGTAGTGAATCCTTTTTTATCGCTCATTTCTTTTTATTTTAACAGCGATGGCAAACTTGCGGCTTTTATTTGAAAAAAAAAACCGTTGGGTACCATCAATTTACACTAATTAATGATTTGTCAATTCAATAGCGTGTTATTTGCTGCCATTCTGTACTTTTAGTGCGCTGAATTTAACTTATGCAACCTTGCCCATGAAAAAACCTATACTACTTATTGCTATTTGCGGCGCTTTACTTTCTTATAACAGCTATGCGCAAAATAAGGCAGCCACGGGAATCTACCAGCCCGGCGATAGTTTTTCCCCTAATTTTTACACACAGTCTGGAAACGAGTACCGCACGGCCGAAGGAAGGCCCGGACCAAAATACTGGCAGAACCATGCGGATTACCAGATCAGCGCGTTGATAGATACGCTTGCCAACACTTTAACGGCATCGGAAACTATTACTTATACCAACAATAGCCCAAATCCGCTCAGTTCACTATGGCTTCAGGTGGATCAGCAGATTTACAGAAAAGATGCACGCGCCAAGTTTACCGGGGCAGGATATAGCTTTGAAGAGGCTACCAGCGGCAATCAGTTTAAATCTGTCCAGATCATAATCAATGGCAGGAAACAAGCCGCAGATTATATAATTACTGATACAAGGATGCAGATCCGTTTGCCCGAAGCACTCGCGGCGAATGGCGCAAAAGTGAATGTATTAATAGCATATGCCTATACGATACCAGGGTCTTTTGGCAACCGGACCGATTTTACTGGTACTAAAAACGGGAAAATCTTTGAAATTGCACAATGGTATCCGAGAATGTGCGTATATGATGATTCACGCGGATGGGATACGCTGCCATTTTTAGGCAGCGGTGAGTTCTATCTGGAATATGGCGACTTCGACTACAAGATTACTGTTCCATGGGATGTGATAGTGGCAGGATCGGGAGAACTTCAAAATCCCAAAGAAGTGCTTACTGCAGTGCAGAACAAGAGACTGGATGCAGCACGTAACAGCGATAAAACAATTATGATCAGGAGTGCAGAGGAACTGAATAATCCTGCGTCCAGGCCCGTTCAGAAAGGAACGCTCACCTGGCATTTTATCATGAAAAACACAAGGGATGTGGCTTTTGGTGCTTCCCGGGCGTTTATCTGGGATGCAGCGAGAATCAATCTGCCCGGAGGTAAAAAATCCCTTTCGATGTCGGTTTACCCAATTGAAAGTGCAGGTGATGCAGCATGGGGACGCTCAACTGAATACCTCAAGGGGGCAATAGAACACTTTTCAGAAAAGTGGTTTACCTATCCATATCCCGTGGCCATCAATGAGGCAGGAATAGCAGGAGGGATGGAATATCCTGGAATTTTATTTGACGGTATTAACGACAAAGGGAAAGAACTATTTTGGGTAACTGCACATGAGATTGGCCACAACTGGTTCCCGATGATTGTAGGGTCTGATGAACGCAGGTATCCGTGGATGGATGAAGGTTTTAATACTTTTATTGACGTGTATGCTTCTGATGTTTTCAATAAAGGTGAATATGCGCCGAAACGTGATAGTGAGTATGCTGAAAATGGAGGTAACCCGGCAGACGAGGTAATCCCATTCATTGTTGATCCCGAAGCACCTGTGATTATGACTGCGGCAGATGCAATTCCTGAAAAATACAGGCATGCCTATGCATATTTTAAGCCTGCTTTTGGTATGATTCTGTTAAGGGAACAAATATTGGGACCTGAGAGATTCGATTATGCTTTTAAACAATACATTGCGGATTGGGCGTATAAACACCCTACACCAAACGATTTCTTCCATGCGATGGAAAATGGTGCCGGTGAAGATCTGTCCTGGTTCTGGAAGGGCTGGTTCTTCAACAATTGGAAGCTCGATCAGTCTATTCTTGGTGTGATTTATTCAGGTGCGGCGGACAAAAAGAGGGTAGAGGTAAAGATTGCCAATCTTGAAAAAATGGTGATGCCGGTTTTAGTACAGGTTACATTTACCGATGGCAGTAAATACAACCAGAACTTGCCGGTTGAAACATGGCTGATCAATAAAACGTATACATTAAAGATCGCCTCTTCCAAAAAGGTGAAATCAGTGATACTGGATCCGGAAAATAAACTGCCTGATGTAAACCGGAAGAATAATATATTTAAATTGAACTAGAGGACTGATAAAAAGCAGGGATCGTAAAAAAGAATACAGATCCCTGCTCTTTTATACTTTCTACCCATATTTTCCCTCCGTGGTCAGCAATGATTTTCGAACAGATATATAAGCCCATACCCAGGCCATTATATAATTTCGTGACATCAGCTACCCTGTAAAACTTCTCGAAGACCTTTTGTAGTTCTTCGTCAGACATACCAATCCCCTGATCCTCCACTGATAATAGCAGGTCGCCATTGGGCTGAAAATTGGATTTTACAATGATCTGTTTTCCCTGTGGTGAATATTTGGCCGCGTTGCCAACAATATTCATGATCACCTGTTCCATTCTAAGCCTGTCAATATTGAGTTCGCATGTTTTACCCATGGTGATAATAAGCTCATGGGCCGGGACGAGTTTTCGCAATAGGTCGCTCATGTCATCCAGGTAAGCGTTGAAATCAACCGGCTCCATGTTGTAATCTGCTTTCCCCTTCTCAATCCTGGAGATATCAAGCAGCTGCACGATCATTGTCTGAAGTTTTAGGGCCTGAATATCAACTTTTTTAAGGTGTGCAAGGGTTTCAGGGTTACAATCACTCCTGAGTGCCATTTGCGTATAAGCGCGCAATATGGTTAAAGGTGTTTTCAGCTCGTGACTTGCCACGGAAAGAAACTCATTTTTCTGATCGTTCAGGTATTCTGAATGCCGCAGGGCAGTTTCCGACTGTTCATTGATCTGAAAGAGCTGCAGGTTTTTTAAACGGACTTCTTCATACGGGGTATTTGGCCCAATATTTTCAAAATAACTTTTGATGGCTATCATTTTGACTTTGCTGATCCGCGAATAACGCGGAATGTTGAGTTTTAACTCAATCCTGCCCTTGCCGTCAGTCACGGAGAAATTAAATACTGGTACCAGTTTTTTTGCATATTGCATTCCCTCGCGCAGGCTGCCCATGCCTTCACTTTCAGTATAAGTAACAATGGCAGCAAGATCGTGACGATCCGCTTCGCTCTGGATTTCTATACTCACCAGGCCCTCGCGGGTTTTGTCTATAATTTCCCTGCAAACTTCTGAGACAGCAGTAGCAAATGCCGTTTGTGTGGAAACAGACAATCCCAGCAATTCAGCTGCTTTGATAGATTTCTTATACGCAAGTGTAAGGTCCATCTCATTTTCAAGCGCCACCTGTACGAGTTGCATCATCTTAGATTTATTTTAGCCATTACAACAGACATATCATCTGTTCTTCTGGCAAAGTCTTTATAAATTGCCGCAGCCTGTATACTGAGGTCGCAGCGGTTAATACCTGGAAATCTGCTCCATTCCCAGCGTGCTTTGATGCCATCGGAGCAGGAACTTACCTGATGGTATTGTTCCAGCGAAACCTCCTGGTCATTTATTGTAGCCGGAATATTGAGGCCGATAATGCCGTTATGCGACATCAGGTTTTTAATTTCCATTATGTTAGACATCCGGGTGGTAATATTACCTACCCCTGCAACCTTCCACTTCTTTAGCTTAAAATCAAACACGATAATTGTTCCCACCATTCCACGGGTCCCTTTTATCGATTTATGTATATATTTCAGAATCTCGGCAGGGGAGTGCCATGGGCACGACCTAAAGGCTTTCACTGCTTCATTTACTGCATGATTGGCTGCTTCGCCATGACCAAGACCGTCAGCTACCATCAGTTTAATGTATTCGTCTGACACCTTGTAATAGGTGCCATCACCGCTTTTTTGTTGCCCTGGCAACGCAACTACAATAGCTCTTATATCCAGCCTGGTACGCAATTCTGATACAACTGGCAATAACTTTGTGCTGTAAATGCGGCTCAGCAGGATTGTTCCCCAGCCTTTAGCAGAATAAATATCAAATTTATCAGATAGCCGTTTTATACTTCCCAGGCCCATTCCAAGGGTGCCTGCGGTAGAGACACCATCTTCCATCATTTTCTGTACCGATACCATTCCCGGCCCGTTATCAATGCTGATCAGTTCGAGATATTGATGCTCTCCTTCCCTGAATAGTCCAGCCAGTATTTCGCCGTCAACAGCATATTTATGCAGATTAGTAGTGATTTCTGATACAATCAGATCCAGGTCTGCCAGCCGTTGTGCGGTAAATCCGGCATCTCCCGCCATGCGGTGGATATCTTTTTTAATAAATGAGAAGTAACTTCTGTCCCCGGCGGCGAAACTGGTATGCGTAGCGTCAACCATTGGCCCATTTAGTTATCGTGACCGTTGTGCCTGTGCCTAGTTCACTTTTGATTTCAAATTCGTTCACCAGCCTCTTGGTACCTGGTAAACCCAGGCCCATGCTTTTGCCTGTAGAATAGCCATCCTGCATCGCAAGGGGTATATCTGCAATACCCGGTCCCTTATCTATAAAAGTAACGCGTACTCCAGTGTTCCTCCCCTTAGTTACTATCTCAACCACCGTAATCCCTCCATTGCCGTACCTTAACATGTTTCTAACCATTTCACTGCAGGCCGTCAGCAGCTTTGTTTGATTAAGCAGCCCCATTCTAATTTTTATGGCATATTCCTTTACTGAGTTCCTGAAGGGAACAACATCCTGTTCTTTTAACACCACCATAGTGCCTTTAGTCAAGGGTATGATCTCCATCGTCTTCCTGTAACCCAGAGGTGTCCACCATAGACTGTAGTAAAAGCATTCCCTTTTCCATATTTAAAGCCGTGTATACACCGTTGAGGGGAAGACCCAGTTCCACCAGTGTAATGGCCACTGCAGGTTGCATTCCCACTACCACAGTTTGCGCATCGAGTAATCTCGACATGCTGGCTATGTTGCCAAGTATCCTGCCCATAAATGAATCTACAATACTCACTGCCGAGATATCTATTAATACCCCTTTTGAAGAAGTATTCTCTACCATTCTCACCAAATCTTCTTCCAGGTTTAATGCCAGGCGGTCATACAGGTCAATTTGTATAGTTACCAGCAGGAAGGGCCCCATTTTTAAGATAGGAATTCGTTCCATTTTTTATTATTTAGTGTGTGCAGTTGCGTCAACTGAGGTTTTTCTTACCTCAAGACGTAATGATTTAAAGGCATACTGCAAGGCACTTGCCAGCGTTGCTTTAGTAATCACTTGTGAAAGATCTATTCCCAGATGTACAATCGTTTGCGCAATTTCTGGTCTGATACCGCTAATGATACAATCTGCACCCATTAACCGTGTGGCACTTACAGCCTTCAGCAGGTTTTGGGCAACCAGCGAGTCTACTGTAGGAACTCCTGAAATATCCAGAATAGCTATACCACTTCCGGTTTTAACAATTTCCTGCAGTAGGTTTTCCATTACAACCTGTGTACGTGCGCTATCTAAAGTGCCGATAATAGGGAGTGCAAGAATGCCGTCCCATACTTTGATTACAGGTGTTGATATATCGGTAATTTCATCAGTTTGGCGCATGATTAGTTCTTCACGGCCTTTGATAAATGTTTCGAAGGTAAGAATAGTAAAATTGTCGAGTAAGCGGCTTAATTTCAGGCTTTCCTCAAATACTTCATTAACATTGGAAGAATTTGTTTTAAGGATTTCAAGCAGGGCTTCTTTCAGACTCAGAATGAAAGCTCCTGTTTCACGCGGACTAAATCCCTGTCTTGCCCTGGAGATAGAAATACCGCCAAGCAGTTCAGTCAGCTGATCAAAGTCAGGAGACTGGCTATCATTGATACTGCTTTCATTCAGGTTATTAACTAAAGCATTAACCAGTTCTTCAGATTGTTTTCTTAATTCCTGCTCACTGATCAGATCCTCAGAGAGGACAGAATCTGTCAACTGGTTTTTCATCCACAATTCGAGGATTTCTTCTTTATTATTTTTTAGTGTTTTGATAATGTTTTCAAACATTGTTTAACTATTTATTGTAGTGTAATGATAGCTATAATAAAACAGTTAATTCCTGATTTGGAATCTTATAATTAATTTCTTTAATACAGTTTTTACCTTAATCTATAAGATAAGTCAGCGCGCCTAAGTACATGAAAGATTATTAAAATCGTGTATAGTTTAACTCAAACACACTTATATGTGGGATTGTTATATTATAGCTTCTTTCTTTCCGGAAGCTATACTTTTGTATATGGCATCGATTACTTTCATGTCTCTTAAACCTTCTTCGCCCGGTACTCTTGTGGCCTGCTGTTTTATAATGCAGTTTGCAAAATCGTCCATTTGTGCGGCTTGCTGGTTAATGTTTGGAAAAGGCATGCGGCCATTTGATGTGCTGCCATCAAGTCCCCCATATCCGTACGAAGGTGACAGTTCAAACTTGCCTTTTTCTGCCTGTACTTTGAGGTAACTCCAGTTATGGTTATAACTTGATTTTCCGGTAGTTTTAAACTGATCGGGAAATTCCAGCTCCCAGTTTATGGTTTCGTCGACGTCAGCAAATAAATCAGGGCGGGTTTTTTCTTCTTTTGCTGTTACAAATAGGGGTTCTTTCCCGGTAGTGTACCTTGAAGCCTGTATGGCATAGATGCCCATATCCATCAGGGCGCCTCCACCAGACAATTCTTTTTTAAGTCGCCATGAATCCTTGTTACCTCCCCAGGTAAAGCCGTTGCCCGCATCTAATGAAGTCAACTTTCCAAAGACCTGTTTTTGACCAAGCCGCATCACTTCAATATGGTGAGGTTCAAAATGCAAACGGTAGCCAATGGAGAGCATACGGCCGGCTTTCTTACAGGCTGCTATCATCTCTGTACATTCAGCAGCATTCAGGGCCATAGGTTTTTCACAGATTACGTGTTTCCCTGCCTTCGCAGCGCGGATGGTAAATTCTTTATGCATAGACACCGGCAATACGATATATACGATGTCGATTGCAGGATTATCAATGATGCGGTCAAAGTTGGAGTAATTATAGACATTCTTTTGAGGGATGGAATATTGTGCAGACCAGCTTACTGCTTTTGCAGGAGTGCCTGTAACTATGCCGGCAAGGTAGCAGTTTTTCGTCTGCAGCAATGCTGGTGCAAGCTGACCAGAGCTGTATCCTCCAAGTCCAACGAGGGCAACGCCAAGTTTTTTATCCCCATCTGGCGTGCATGCAGCAAGTGCAGTCAAGGATGGAGCCAGTAAAATTGTCCCAACACCACATGAAATGGTCTTTATAAAACTCCTTCTGTTATAAGAATATATTGTTTTCATCGCTTCAGGTTATAAAGGTTTATATTTATACGGTCTGGAAACGAGAACAAACCAATATCCAATTGGTTTGAAATTAGAGAAATAAGTATCTGGTAATGAGTGTTAATTGTCCAGTTAGGCCTTCAGAATGGCCTTATGTCTGTCGCCTAGTCCCGTTTCCTTCAGCATTAAAGCTATGAGTACAGCAATGGCAATCCCCGCGATCCAAAATAATCCAGCCGATTGGAAGTGTGCAGGTTTATCCGTTGCTCCAGCTAATGTTTTTCCAAATAAGTGGCTAAATAAAGGACTTACCAGGGTGGTGACCCCAAAAGTGATAAAATTGATGGCTCCTGTTGCGCTTCCTTTCACATGGTCGGGATTTGATTCTTTGATTATTGAGTAGGGGATCATGGCGGCACCTGATGCCACACCAAGCATGAAAGTGCTTATATAGGCTGGACATAGATCCGGTAAAAAGAGCAATTGGGCAAGGCTAATGATCATCAATATTGCCCCACCAATAAGTACAGGTTTCCTTTTGCCAATTTTATCTGTTAAGTAACCAAGTAAAGGGCATCCAAATACCCAGCCCATTGGCACCATTGCGCAGGCGATAGTGGCCGCGTGGAAGTCGAACGACCTGTCTTTTTGGAAAAAAGCTACTCCCCAGGTCATGGCAAATATGGTTGTTGGTGCAAACAGCAGTCCTGATATGATTCCACAAAGCCAGGATTGCGGATTTGAAAAAACAATTTTATAGGGACTTAGAAAACTGGTTGGTGCTTGTGGCAGCTCCGTTTCATGTTTGGTTTCATTTTTAGGTATAACCATCAGCAGGCCAACAGCTACCAGGATGGTTACTATCCCACCTACAATCCAGAAGGTCTTCTGATCCATTCCGTTAGCAAGCAGCGGGCCTACCACAAATTGGCCTGCAGATCCGCCAAGCATTCCGATACACTGCGTAAAACCGATAGCGGTAGCCAGCGAGCGTGGCGAAAATCCCTTCGTTGCCAGATAAACACAACCTGGGAAAGCAAAGGCACATCCTGCTCCCTGTAACAAGCGTCCGGTAACTCCCGCATAATAGTTGGCAACAATAAAAAGCAATGATCCAATCCCCAGGATGAGTGCGCCTGCAAAAACTGAGTATTTAGCACCAAATTTATCCAGGGCAATACCTGCAACGAGACTGCATACGGAATAAGTGTAATAATAGGTCCCTATAATAGATACCAGGCCAACAGTACTAACGCCAAATGCTTTTGACAGCTCAGGGATCATAACGGCCGGAGCAGCGCGCAGAACATAATCAAGAAAATAGAACAGTAGTCCGAAAACCCAGGCAATAATAAAGTATTTCGTAGCAGTAATTTGTGTGGCTTGGCTCATTAAAATGGGGTAAAAGATGGTATAATGTGGCAAAAAGATGCAGGGCTAATATAAGAACAATAGTTTAACGGTCAAGCTAAAGCTTGCTGATAACCCGTCCCGGACAAAGGTTCCAAAGTCATCCAGGTGCCCTGACTCAGCATACCGGAGTATTATATTTGATACAACCAACTATGAATCTATGAAATCAAATGGACTACACATTGATGTGCTGCACATCAGGTTTTCTCCGGCAATGCTACTGTTAATGTTCAGCTGGATATTTTTGTTATCCACCCTGGGTGGTATTAGGACCCGGGCTGGCGATCGGATTGCTGCTGATATTCTTGTCAAGGGACAGGTCACTGATGCGATGGGCGCATCGCTGCCCGGGGTAAGTATTAAACTGAAGAATACTACAGTGGCCACCAGTACCGACAACTCAGGAAGGTTCAGCATCACCGTTCCTCAAAACTCAGTTCTTCAGTTTTCCTATATGGGTTATGTCACCCAGGAAATTGCCGTTGACAACCGCACTACAATTAATGTAAGGCTACTGGAAAATAGTCAGGCCCTGTCAGAAGTGGTGGTAGTAGGATATGGTACACAGAAAAAGGCGGTCGTATCTGGTGCTGTGACAGCTGTAAAAGGCGCGGAGCTGGCCAAAACACCTACTGTTAACCTTTCTAATTCACTGGCCGGAAGGTTGCCTGGGGTCACTGCTGTACAAACAAGCGGAGAACCAGGTTACGATGGATCCACCATTCGTATACGTGGTGTAAATTCGCTGGGTAATAACAATGCGCTGATCGTAATTGATGGTGTGCCCAATAGGGCAGGGGGATTAGAACGGATCAATCCTAATGATGTTGAAAGCGTTTCAGTGCTGAAAGATGCATCAGCGGCAATTTACGGGTCGCGCGCTGCCAATGGGGTAATCCTCATTACTACAAAACAAGGAAAATCTGGGAAACCACAACTCTCGTACGACTTCAGCTACGGATTTCAGCAACCTACGCGTGTACCTAAAATGTCTACCTCCCCGCAATATGCCGAAATATTGAATGAGCTGAATATATTTGGGGCCGATCTGCCTGTGGCGCAATGGGCGGCTGCATGGCAGGCATTCAGTAGCGGAGGATCTTATACCCGGCCCGATAATGGAAATACCGTTACGGCGGCGTACCGACCGGATGAGCTTGCAAAGCTGAGGGACGGATCGGACCCTTTGCGATACCCTAATACCGATTGGTTTGGTACTACGCTCAAAACCTGGTCGCCCCAGCAGAAACACAATCTTCAGATCAATGGTGGGGCGGAAAATGTCAAGTACCTGGTGTCCCTGGGTTATCTCAATCAGGACGGTTATTACAAGAAATCGGCTACTGGTTACCAGCAGTATGATTTCCGCATTAACCTGGAGAATAATCTGAGCAAATATGTAACCGCTACGTTGGGTATCACCGCAAGAGAGGAGGTACGGAATTATCCAACGGTATCTGCTGCAGATATTTTCAGGATGCTGATGCGTGGTAAGCCCACAGAACCTGAGGTTTGGCCAAACGGCTTACCAGGCCCAGACATAGAATATGGCTTTAACCCATATGTGATTACCACGAACCTGACCGGCTATAACCGCGACCGTCGCGATTATTTCCAGTCTACCGGAAAGATTGAGGCCAGGGTTCCCTGGGTTGAAGGTTTAAAGCTCACCGGTACCGCTTCTGTAGATAAGTTTTCTGGCCGGCAAAAGAACTGGCAGACACCCTGGACATTATATTACTGGGATAAAAAAAGTTTCGAAGCTGATGGGGTAACCCCAGTGCTTACCGGCTCTGTACGCTCCCAGCGGACAGATGCCAGTCTTTCTGAAACGGCTGGGGAGCAACTTGCGGTTAACCTGATGGGAATGATAAACTATGATAAAAAGATAGGTGGCCATGCCATAAATCTGATGGCGGGGGTGACACGTGAAAAAGTAAATAATGATGCCTTTGCTGCTTCCAGAAGGTATTTTATCTCTACCGCTTTACAGGAGTTGTTGGCTGGGAGCGATAAAGAACAAACCATTACCA
>Ga0247815_10001066_pt1 | contig 21158 bp, 21 predicted proteins | sample UWRJL194509B1_FD_181014 | JGI IMG/M metagenome (GOLD analysis project Ga0247815, IMG submission 181014) | Plant litter microbial communities from Arlington Agricultural Research Station in Wisconsin, United States - UWRJ-L194-509B-1 | ecosystem: Environmental > Terrestrial > Plant litter >...
TAAATTCCTTTACCAGTATCTAAATATGAACGGATTTGAGAAGGGAAGCCCTTGTGTACGGGTGGCAGGGCGTGCGGCGTCGGAGTGTGCCGCATCGAAACAGTTTTCGGAGTCACTGTATATACCTAGGTAGCTCTGTACCGGTTTACCCGCTGAAAGCCTACCACGTTAGCGTGGGAAGTGTTAACGTCGTATCTCAACTGCTAGCCCTTACAGAGAGTGTGCCAGCCAGAATGACCAAATATGTCGACGGATGTCACAGGTAGCAGAAACAAGTGGTATAACGAAGGACCGGGCCAGGAGAGGGGACAAGTTGAGACGTTTGCAGGTAGCGTCACAATTGGACGAGTGAGTCAAACAAGATGGTCAAACGTACTACATCCAGTGCTGAGAAAATCAAGCGCCGATCAGGGAAAGACGGGGTGTGGCACAGAATCATGTTTACCGGGTGGCACCAGTGGATGCTGACAGAGGCGTCACGGACGCAGCGGTTGAGGCTCTGACCGCTGATTCTGGAATCGGGTTAGATACATTCTACCACTCACACGAGTTTGAGGCGAAGTCATAAACTCGAGCCGCGGATGTCACGACCAATACGTTTGGCGCATTGCCTCCAGCCCGGTCAGTATTGGCCCATTGTACGTGGACTTTGGCTACTTTCTGATTTAATGATAGTCACATCCCTGGTCTCAAGAGTAAAATCAACAATATTCTGCATGTATATTGTCGGGAGATTCGCGCCCAGCTTGTGAGACTACGCTACAGGTATATGCCGACGCGTTACCACACTCGACATCGACCATGCTTGACTGACAGTCACACTGCTACTCGAAGAGACCGGCAAGACCACGAGAAAACAACCCACAAGATCTGACGCCAGATGTGTGCACCACCGCAAGGAGTCGCCATGCGACCGTCAGACAGGCATCATCACTTCACAATAGGTCCTTGTCAAGTATTAACGCTCACAGAGTCCACGTTGATTCCTAATTATACTCAAAAGATTATGGGTAGTAGCCACGAGTTGACTACGAGGGCAAACAAGCTCGCCTCGTGCCTCGGTTAACCTACCCTCAAGACACGCCACACACCGTTTCAAAGTGTGCTCAAGTGGCGGTTAATCGTTTGCCACCTCATCAAGCTCATCAAGACCCCGTTCTATTCGGCATTTCTAGTCGCACACTGCGTTCCCCCTTACCACCTGCATCCTCCCTTTGGTCGCACGCTCCACTCGCTTTGAGATGGCTGTCCCCCCACAATGTAGTTCTTAAGAAATCATTCAAAAGGAAAGAGGAGTTGGTATGCATGTGTGAGGTCTATTTGGCGGTTGCAATAACAGCTGCTTCATTGTCGAGACATGATGACATGTGTCATTCGTGACCGTAACCTGCCGTGCAAAGCAGCGGCTTACCAGCTAGTCTTGTCGACGGATTGAGCTGATACGATGAGGAGCTCCGTGAGATGTTGAAATAAAGACGTCTACTCATTGTGGCGAGGCAGGCGTGTGCGAGTGTGGTCTGACCGAATGACCGAGGGAAACGAATGTGGCTGGCTGCTCGACCATGCAGGTAGTCGCCAAACGAGGCGTGAACCGTGCGCATGCCTGGCACATCGTCTTCGTCGGGTAAATGAACGACTGAGTGGAGACGAGAAAGACTCGCTCGCACATCGTACGTCTCCAAGCCCAAAAGTTCTGCCAATGCCTCAACGGAGAGCTTCATCCGGGCGTTGAGCAATGAAGCAAGAAGCCGACGCAGACTCGGCAGATCTGTGTCCTCAGACCCATCCGTTTTGGCCGCTTCCAAAATAATGACGGCGTACATTTTGTCGAGCGGCGAAGCAGCGCCTGCGCTGAGATTGTCTCGAGTGGTGTTGAGCAGCCGCTTGAACTTGGCGACCGCTGCATCAGCACCCGCGCCCATGGTATGCTTCAGAGCGGTCGCTGCGACAATGAAAAGGCCATCGCAAAGTCGAACAAGATCTTCGACTTCATCGGTTGAAATACTGGCTCGGAGCTTCGGCTTGCTGGCGAGCTTGGTGTCAAGTGTTTGAATAATGTATCGACGTATGTCTGCCTCGACTTCAGCAATATCAACGGCGTGAAGACGCAGGATTTGACTGAGCTTGTCGTCCGAGATGGAAGTGTCTCGAATCTGGGTCTCAGGTCGCGATGTGATCAAGAACTTGACGGGAAGCCGAGAGTCGGACTGCGACAAGCGGACAAGCGCCTCGAGCAGGCTCGTGACAACAGTGAGACATGTCGCGTCGTCTAGCATGCCATCAGATGTATCGCCGCCGCACTCGTCGAGCGCGTCGATGACAAACAGAATAGGTACAACAGAGTCTCTGAGGGCAAGCAACGGTGTGTAGAGAAGTTGCTCAACCTGCGCCGCAACTTCCTGGTGTTGGATGCCTGGCTCGATTGTTCTGGCCAGAGCCAGCCGGAACTCTGCAGATTGCCGCGCAAAAAGCTGAACCAGAGTAGGAACTACGCATCGTATGTCACGCTGTGCCGCTAGGCCAGTTGAGCGTGAGCAAAAGAAACTTCCCCCTAGCACGATCGCGCCGTTGGCGTTGGCCTCGACGCAAACGGTTTTGGCAATTGACGTCTTGCCGGTGCCCGCCGTTCCGGTAATCCAGCAGATCCGATGGGAATTTGGGTCCATGATCCATGCTTTTGTCTCGCGCAGGATTCGCTCGCGCGTTTTGACCATGCAGCCCGGATTTAACTGTGCATTGTAGACAGCTTCGGGAACGAATCGCTTTTCCAGCCCTAAAAGATGTCAGTGCCTATTTCTATGAAGGATTTCGGTATGCGGCCCACCGGCTGTGATCTTCTTCATAGCCTTGTCCTGTAGTACGATGTATGACTAGAACGTGAAATGCCGCCAACCACGTGACTCACTTGTTCATCCTCGGTCTGAATGTAGTTTATAGTCCAGTTGTTATTTGCGATCGAGCCACTACCGCTGTTGAAGTTGTTGTTGCCGTTCTGGTTGATTATGCTCGCCTGCGATCGACTGAGTGAAAAGCAAGCACATGCCTGGTCAGGCGTATCACGCACCAGTGAGTGAGCATTGAAACCACTACTCGATGTAGCAGAGGATAACCGCTAAGGACCTCTCAGCAACGAAGTAAGAATAAAACTGAGACAAGCTACCTGGCAGACACTGGCCAGTCGCGTTTCGGCTTCAGGGCTGTCAGTGAACTGGTACCAATAGTTAGCTGTTTCGAGTCGTGCAGCATAATGGCGGTGAATACCTCGAATATTATGAGCATTCTGACAAGTTGTTCAAGAAGCCCTTTTGCTTCTCCAGCCTCTTGACCGGGCTGCAAGGCTTGGCCGCTTGAAACGCGACGGGCACCTGCTGCAAGCGCGTCCGCAATGCGCAGAGCCACGCTGAAAACTAGGTCAGCAGAAGAAAGAATGATAATGAGCTGGGTATTACAATGCGATAGCGCGGAGTAGATTCTGGAGATCCTCGTTTGTTACGGTCGTGGCTTCCGCGGTCGATGCGCCAGCGACAAGCACAAAGCCAGGAATGCTGGCCTCGAGCGCAGCAAGCTCCGGCTCAGCGTTGCGATGATTCTGAATCAAGCGCGTAAGGATTCAGTGAAAGCTACTTCAACAACTTCAACATGCCTCGAGGGAGCGGCCGAGTGCGACCAAGTCAACGAGAGCGACCTGAAGTGGCGCAAAGAGATTCGCGCCGTCTTCTTCCATTGCGTCGCGCAACTTATCGAAGTTCGAGTGGGTTACTTCGATCGCTGTTGGCTCCAGTGGCGCAGGCTCCAGTGCACCAATGGGCGCGGGCTGAGGGATGACATCCGGATGAAGGTTGTCCGGTTCCGCGCTTGGCTTTGCGCTTGATACTGGTCCGATCGCTGACTGGCTGGCTTGTACTGTCGTACGAGGTGCGGTAGATATGTCGTGACCAATATCCTGAACATTTTCCGGATCCTGGCTAATGCGGGGCGTTTGTGCTGGGGAAGACTGCGTGCTCTGCCGCGAGGACGGGCGCAGGAGATCCCTGACGTTGGTTTTCGCTTTTTTGTAGAATTTCTTCATCTTCTTCGTTCTGTGGAATGGGGATGGCGGAGGCTTTGAGTGTACGCGGGATGTCGAGAGATCAGTGCGGCTTGCGGGACGACGAGAGCGAGAGACGAGGATGGCAGTGCACGGCCCGCTCACATTTGCTGGTGAGTTTCAGGGCCGCACAAGAACTTTATAGGACGCGGGGACAGAGTGGGAGAGCCCACGACGGCCCAAGTGACCGGCGCAGCGAAAGTCTGAATGGCTGAAAGCCCTCATGTTTCTTTATCGCATACGTTGCATTGTTGTCGCATTGCATACAACAGAACAGCCCCCGAACACAACCGCCGCTCAGGCCTCCTCGGCCGCAGCCGCCGCCTTCTTCTTCCCACGGGTCTTCTTCGCCGGGGCCTCCTTCTTCTCCTTCTGCGATTGGAGGATCGCGGACGCGCGCGCGACGGCGTGCTGTGCGAGTAGAACGGAGTGCGTGCGTCAGCGTGCGTGAAGCGGAGTGACGAGCTGAGAGGACGGGGTTGGGACTTGAAGCAGAGCAAGGATACCAGTCTGACGTGTTGCGCGTATGTGAAGTGGAAGTGAGGGTGGGGCAAGGAAGGTACGATGAACGGACAAGCGAAGCATGATGTTCGGCGAAGGCACCGTGCATGACCAGACAGGGCGAAGAGGACAGCGACACACGACCAGTAGGGCAGACGACCTCGCGGTCAGCCAGCCGCAGATCTTCACGGCGCAAGCCAAGTGTAGACAACGAAGCGGCCAGTCATGTGGGGCATGTACCCATCACCCAGCCCAATGACACGACGCCCAGCCTTCGAACGAGAAATGAGGGGATGTCCGTCCGGTGACAAGCACCCCGTCCCACTGAATGAGGGCCGGCATGTAATAATCGAACGATCGTCTCCGAAGAGAACATTGATCTCGCAAACATGTCCACGCCCGGCCAGCGTGAGGAAGCTGCTAGACCGGGTTCTAACGAGAGTGCGTTGGGAGGGGAGGAGCGACTATGGGCAGGCAGGCAAGGATGGGAACAGGGTCGCGATAGATGCAGAATTGAACCACAAGGGGATGAGGTAGAGAGGCAGGAGACGAGGAGTTTAACGACGGCGACAGTGTCAGGCAGGTAGCCACATGGACGCTATATACCGCGTGGACGTAGCAACGTAGGTTTCGGATCCCGAAGGCGAATAGATAGCAGAAATCGAGTAATAACCCAGGTAGAGTGACCGGAAGGCGAGTAGTGCCACTCACCGAGCGCAGGTCACTCCTGTCGCCCTTGGTCGCGGTGTTCTTGGTCACGACGCCGGTCACGCGACGACCGCCGCTATGCTGGCGGATGGTCTGGCCGTGGTACGACTATGACCCCAGGCATATCAGTAGCAACTCGTAGACCATACAGACTGGGTGAGACGTACCTTTCCAACAATACGAGTCGGTGCGTGCTTGCTCCTGGTGGTGAGAGTGACGCCTGAAGTAGAAGGTGCGACGTGGATGGTCTTGTTGTTGGCGAGACCGAAGAACTTGTTCGCGTGCAGGTTGCACAGGTTACCGGGCTCCTTGGAAAGAATTGGGCCTGTGTAGAACATTTAGTCAGCGATAGGCCAGCAAGAATATGAGCGAGTAGATATGAGAACAACGAAGAATGAAGTGCACATGGTATGAAGGTGGAGGAAGGAATGGACTGCGTGGGTGGCTTCATCGTGTTGCAGATGCCGACCAGCAACTGTCGCAGGCAACAACTTGGACTTGATGAATAGCGGCCACACTAACGAAGGATGGGATGATCAAGACGACAGGATGCAGCGCACAAGGTCGAAAGTAACATCCAGTCCAGAGTCAACGAACGGATACGCACCCTCTGGGAGGCGCTTGACGAGGAGCGAGTTCTAGTTGCGGGTGAGAAGCCACTGAAACGTTCCGTCGACGTTTTGAAGATCTGGAACAACGCAAATGGAGAGGGCAAGGGATTGATCAGTAAACGGGTTATCGACACGAGGAGCAGCAGTGGCGCAAGCTCGCCGACGAGCAAGTTACACCGGTTCGCTAGTGAATGACGAACGCAGGCACGCCAATCAAAAGAAAAATGGCTCTGCTAGCTCGAATCACTTTGCGCGAGGCCTTAACGGCCCGGCGTTCGCACATATCGCGTTCATAGCCTCGTCGACGTACACAGGCTCGACTCTCAACGCACCTTTGCTTGCAGGCTTGTCACATTGACACCCTGGCAATGCGCGTATTCATCATGAAGGAGAACGTAGACTCGCGGAAGTTCGGGCTGTGAGCAAGGGGAGAAACGAGGTCGATCGATCGAGGGTCGGTGGACAAGAGGCAGCTCAGGCGCCAAACGCGTTGTCGGAATGGCCCCGTAAGTTTCCCACGCCCCTCTTCCCTCGACCGACACCACCCGGCGTCGTGTCCCCATCTGCTTTGACACACAGTTCCCTCTTATGCTTACTGTCCCTCCACCGCAACCCGCACTCATATCTTCGGATGTGGTTCAACACGCCACATTGACCCTCGGACATCGTACTCGTATCTCGCGCGGAGCCTCGCTCTAGTCCACCACATGCCGTTCTCGTAGAAGCGACATGGATACCAGCGACGCTATCCACGACATGTTTCGCGGACGCCCGCTCTTGACAAATAGTACCCTGCCGATGTTGAGTTCGCAAGACATGTACGCCGTGCCCGGGAAACGATGCCCTCCTCAAACCACGATGCTAGATACCACCGCGGAAAAGACTGCATCGGTATTACCAGGACAGTGGAATCCTTTTTGATTGCTTGAAGAGGAGCTCGTTGACGATACCAGTCTGATCCTCAGAAGGTGCGTCCCAGCTTTCAATACTTCGGCGTCGTTGTCGACCGTCACGACTTGCCTCTCTCATTCTAACGCATTATAATTACTTCTATTCGTCGATATATGCCGTGGTACCTTCTGCCCTCCGTCATTTCTCGCTCGCCCAGTGCAATCACGGGTCGCGCCAGTGCAAACCTCCGCCAACTGCCACCGCAGATGAACACCTACGGATATGTCATATCCCAGAAGAAGAATTTCAAAAACGAGCACAGTCGTCAAGAATGGTGTGACTATGGCGGGTGGTGAGCAGCGGAGTGCCGGCCGGGTCGGTGCTTCTCGAACTACGCATCAATTGCTCATGTCGTGTAGCGGGTGATTTCATAGAGTTTCTACAGTATGTGATATTATTTCAGTACTGCTTTCGCTCAAGTGTGTTTCGTAGCAGCAATCGACTTATTTTTCTACTTGCCCTCTGAGGGAAGGTTTCGTTCTTCCTCTTTGCCAACTTGAGGCTCGCAGACATGTGCAAGAAACAATAATGTGCGAATTGAAGAGAGCGTGATACGGAAACTGCGTAGAGTGGCTCGGCGAAATGATGAGGTACGTCGTCACGGTTTGAGCAGTGCAAGAGTACTAGGCCAAGGTTGTGACGAGTAGCGAACACACCCAGTCCTACTAAGAGAATATCGAAGTACCCATCATAAGGTTGAAACAGCCGCCTCACAATAATCGAGTGGCTGTTTCAGAAGGAAGCAAGGGATGGGCCAACGTGTCCAGACCCGCCAGGTGAGAGACGAGATTGTTCACAACGCCGCTAGGCGGACATACTATTACACGCAGGCATAGATGAAGCTCATAGTATCATATATTACGGCGTCATTCTACAGTTGCCGTGTTGCATACAACGGAACAGACCTCGAGGGTAACCGCACTCAGACAGCCTAAGCAGGAGCATCCACCATCTTATTCCTGCAGGTCTTCTTCACCGAGGTCTTCATCTTCTCCTTCTGTGATTGGATTATCGTGAAAGCGTGTGAGACGGTGTACTGTTTGAGTAGAAAAAAGTGCGAAGTCAGTGCGTGTGAGACGAGAAGATGGGGTCAGGACTGTCGGACGAGCAGGACGAGCAACGAGGTCACAGATGTGAAACGGCGGACGTGGACAGGGCAGGTTGGACGGGGTAAGGTAGACGTCTAGTACAATAGGATGTTCAGCAAATGCGTCTTGTGCGACCAAAACGACGAAAGGGGCAGTGCCACGCAACCAGTGATGGAGGCTGCGCCACGGCTCAAGCGACCTCGAGGTCTTCAACTCGCCCACAAATACCTCGCGAAGCCAGAGAAGACCTCGACGCGGTTGGTCATAAGTCCTTTCTTCATATTTCCAAAGCCCACAAAGCACAACCACAAGATGAGAACCAGATTCATTAGCCTTATAACGAGCACCACGTCCCACTGTACAATGACCGGGATGCAATATGACAAATGAACGGAGAGACCGTCGATCTCGTAAACGTGTCCATGCCCGGCCAGCCTGAAGAAAATGCTGAACTGGATTGGAACGATAGCGTATTCGAGGATCTGGGGCAAAGAAGCGGTGGGAGGGTCGAGTAACACAGCAGGAAAGACAAAGTGAATGCGCGTGTTCAATGCATGCCGACGAAGGTTGGAAACTTGCCAAGGAGCGGGTAGATGGAGATGAGCTGGGTGCACATTTGGTAGTAGAGGAAACACACGGCGGAGAGAGGCAGGTAGCATAGAAGCGAGAGGAACTGACGCTCGCGAGCGACGGGTAAATAGGAAGACGTACAGCCTGTCGACGGTCGTACCAGGCAGCTGGTGGGCTTCGGATAGAACAAAGTATATCGATACAACATTGTGTGACAGGAGGCAGGTCGTAGCGACGGGCAACCAGGGCAAGAACGGCGGCTTAGCAGCAGGAAAGCAAACAAGCGGTGAAAGAGAGACGACACTCACCGCGTGGAGGTAACTCATGTAGACCTTGATTACGGTTCGTGTTCAAAACGCCGGCCAGCTACATGGGAGGGGCTTCCGGCTGTGGTACGACCGGAAAACAGGCGCGTCAGTGTGAACTCGTGAGCGATTGAGACTACGCACAAGCGTACCTTGCCAACGACACTGGTCGGGATGTGCGTCCTCCTGGTGCCGAGCGTGACACCCAAGATGAAAAGTACTGCGTAGATAATGATGTGGCTGGGGAGACTGGACGAGCTGTGTGAGACAATGCTGCGCTGGCTGCTGAATCTCCGGGAGGTATTGAGCCGGTCTGTGAAGGACAGGTCAGCAGCGGAAAGCGAGTTGACTGTAGCAGCGAAAGTGTGTGCAAAGAAAAGGTGAAGGACGCGGCGGGAAACGACGGACTCGATGAGCGGCGAGGCAAGGTGAAGGATCAGGTGAATGGCGCAGGTGGCTTCAGCGGGCTTCCGGCGCAAGGCTTCTTTTAGTGCCAGCAGCAGAAGGTCATAGCAAGAGATCAGAGACGACGCAGATCGTACACCACGCACCTTCCGCTAGGCGCGTGGCGAGGGCCGGGTTGATGTTGCGACCGAGGACGCGATTGTAATTCGTCGAAATTTGACGTCGCAAGGGACTCCAATGGAGAAGGCGCGGAAAAGCGAGGACACTTCTCATTGGCATGCACGCACCGCGTTCACGAACACTTATAAACGCACCATCTGCGCGCAGACCAGTAATACAAGCCCCTGACGTTGCGCGCTATTATGGTTCAAAGGGAAGGCGTCGGCATGTTGGCTTGTGGTTTCGTGGAAAGGGGAAAGTCAGGATGACGGAACGAGTGACGGTCAACAAGAGGCGGGTCGGACCCAAAACGCGTCGTCGGAATGGCCCAAGAGTATCTCACGCGCATCTCCCCGCAACCGGCATCCTTTGGGATTGTGTCCGGTCTTTTCAAGCCCATTCTTCCTCTTGACAGCCTACTGAGACAAGTTTTTACCGTGCGTGGAGTTGATCGCATCTTTGATTCTTCAGCGTTCACGCAGAGGTTCTGTACCAGCCCATGCACTGGTGTCTCGCACACGCGTGTATTGCTATTTGCCTTCATTTCTCGCGTAGCGCACTTTTAGAGTTTTTCCCTGGGTCGATGTTATCAATCGTATGTGTTTGTCGTTGAACTCGCGAAAATGAACGATGTTGGCGCTGCACAATCATGATGCTTGTTTCGTTTGAAAGCAGTTATTCTTCCTCTCAACCCGTTTCACCTCCAACTGTGGCGGGTGCTTATACTGCGCTGGATGCAGAATTCCGGGAGTTTGAAGAAGGTGTAGCCAGTGATGACTGACTGCGCACGAATGAGTGCATCTGGGCGTGTTTCTACTCCGTGGTCCAAAGTAACTGTCATATGTTTTTCTTCGCTTATTGCTCTTCTAAACTAAAGTGTGCGACACACTCATAGCAGTACAGATTTTGTAGCTACAGTTTTCAGCCGCGCCAGCACGAGGTCCAGTCCTCGCCAGTATGCAGGCCGCTGTCACCCCGGCCGGCTGTGATGACGACGCGGCTTCCACCGATCAACAACGGGCAGAGATCCGTCTGTAAGCAATGGCGATACTCAACTGGTACCCACAAGAGGAGTTCGCTCGACGGCCCCACTAGCCATCCGTCCTTGAGAGCGACAGACCCAAGTGCCGCCACGGGATTGTGACTGTTTTCTGAAGCAAGGCTGGAGGCCATGCGTACATCCCACTTGCGAATCGTGTGGTCCCAAGAGCCCGAGACGATGAATTGACCATCGAATGTGAACGCCACCGATCTAACTGTCCTTGTGTGACCATGGAGTGTCGCAAGCGATGCGCCAGTCAACGCGTCCCATAGACGAACTGTATAGTCACCAGAGCCTGTGCCAATGAAACGCCCATCAACCGACCACGCCACAGAACAAATACTGTCTGCATGACCCTGAAGCTCCTGGATCACCTGCCCCGTACTGACGTCCCAAATGCATGCCACCTGCCGTGATACGCCAAACACGATGCACATGCCATCCGGTGAAAACGCAAGAGACATCACAGGGCCTCGATCTGCCTGGAATGGCTCCCGTAATTTTTTGCCCGTATCTGTCCACCAGAGATACATGCAACCGCTGTAGTCTCCCGCAGCGACCAGTTTGTCGTCAGGCGAAAACGTGACTGCGGACACCTGATCATCGCAGCGCAGCGGGCCGACAGCTGATGGCGTCATCGTCACGGGATCCCATAAGCGCACGGTGTAGTCGTTGGATGCTGATGCAAGCCAATGTCCGTCGTTCGAGAATGAAATAGCTTTGACCGCCTGGGTATGACCACCAATCAATCCGCCGGTTGCCGTCCCTGAACGCGCATCCCACAGAAAAACTGTTTTGTCCCATGTTGCAGATGCAATCAGGCGTCCATCTGGTGAGATAGCCGCACAGTACACCCGGCCGGTGTGCCCGAGTAGTGGCAGAAACGTTTCCTCACCGGTGCACAAATCCCAAACCCGCACCGAATTATCATGAGAGCCACTCACAATGAATCTCCCATCCCGAGAGACCGCAACAGAGCTTACTTCTGAGGTGTGCGCGGGCAGCAGCTGAACAACTGATTGGCTACTTCCTGCATTCCAAATCCTGATTGTGCCGTCATCAGATGCAGACGCAACATAACGGTCGTCTGGCGAGAATGTGGCCCAGTTGACTTTATCTGTATGCCCGTTGAAATCAGTAAAAGAGGCCTTGGCTGGGTTGGGATGCAGGGTCCAAAGTCGGAGATCACGGCCATGTGCCGCCACCAAGGAGCGACTGTCTGATGAAAATCGGGCGGAACGAATCGTGGCGGCACCTTGCAACCGAGCGATCTCCGTAACATTCTCGTATCGCCAGAGACAGACAGTGCCCTGATAAGCATGGGCAGTAATTACGGCAATCAATTCGCCATCCGGAGAGAAGTCAACACCGTGAGCTACAGTTGTGTGCGGCGGAAAAACGGATTGTGGAAGTACTCTTTGTGGCTCATGCACAATACCACCCGTGTTGCTGTGCCAAAGTCTCAGCGTTGTGTTGCCAGAACTGGATGCCAAAGTATTTCCATCAGGAGAAAAGGCGACTCCCTCAACTGATTCATCATAACCACTAGTCAGAACTGCAAGTTGCTCGCCTGTCTGAGGGTTCCACAGAAGCGTTCTGCATGCTGATGCTGATGCAAGGCGAGTGCCGTCTGGAGACAAGGCCACACTGTATACCGGGCGAGAATGGCCACTCAACCGTCGATGGTTCTTGCCCTGTGCAATGTTCCAAATACACACAATTCCTGCCGCTGTACCAAACGCGACCTGATTGCTGTTCCGAGCAAACTCAACCGACAAAACAGGTCCAGCACCACTGCGCGTTGGGGGGAAAGCTTCCTCGCCCGCCTGTGTGTCCCAGATGCGCACAGTACCGTCAGCTGAGCCCGAAGCCAGGAGTCGACCGTCAGAGGAATATGATACGGAGTGAACGCGGCCACTGTGGCCGGTCAGTCTCATGAGAGTGCTTCCGCCGTGGTGAGGGGCGATACCAAATGTGTTGACGGTGATGAGTCCAATGCAACGTGGGAAAAAGTCTTGGTAGATGAGCGAGTTTGTGTCTGCAAATGGGAGCGCAGAGATGTGTATATGTGGCACACTCCACTCGATTGCGTCGTGAGATGATGCCACAAAGAGATGCGCATCTTGGAGAAACTGCACAACTGAAGCGTCGCTAACCTGTGAAACAATGAGCAAGTCTACATGATTTACTGTGATTCACTCACAGCAGTGCGCACGATGGATAGGAGCCCAGGTGCAAGGCTAACTTTGCTCAGGACACTCAGCACTTCAAGCCAGAACAGAAAGTTCGGCCGGAACTTCTGGCTAATCTCAACGTCGAACAAAGAAGACTCAGACTCCGTCTCGCCGTGCGATACACATGCAGCAATGTGATGGGCCCAGTGCAGACATGCATACTCCAGGGCAAGGCTAATGGTGACTGGCCTTGCTTGATTTTGCTCGTACGACGAGGGGCTGTGTGAGATATTGAAATGAAGTCGTTTTCCCATTAATTTGAGACAGCCATCTGCAAGCACGGTCTGACCGAACGTCCGGGTGAAGCGAATGTGACCATTTGCACGACCGTGTAAGTAGTCGCCAAATGATGCGTGAACGGTGCGTAATCCGGGCACATCGTCGTCCTCGGGCACATGGACAACAGAATGTAGACGAGACAAGCTAGCTCGCACTTCGTACGTCTCCAGGTCCAGAAGATCTGCCAATGCCTCAACGGATAGCTTCATCCGGGCGCCGAGCAATGACGCAAGGAGCCGCAGCAGACCCGGCAGATCTGTGTCCTCTGATCCATCGTCCCTGGCTGCTTCCGTTAAGATGAGTGCGTACATGTTGTCGAGCGGGGATGCAGCGCCTGCGCTGAGACTGTCACGAGAAGCATTGAGCAGCCGTTTGAACTTGACAACAGCGGCATCGGCTCCTATGCTCATGGTATGCTTCAGAGCGGTGGCCGCAACGATGAACAAGCCATCACAAAGTCGGACAAGCTGTTCGACCTCGAGGTCTGAGATGATCGCTCGAAGCTTCGGCTGGCTTGAGAGCCTGATGTCAAGGGTTCGAGTAATGTATCGACGAATGTCCGCCTCGACCTCAGCAGTGTCGACAGCGTGAAGTCGAAGGATTTGACTGAGCTTGTCATCCGAGATAGAAGTGTCTCGAATCTGGGCCTCAGGTCGCGATGTGACTAAGAACTTGACTGGAAGCTGAGGCTTAGACTGCGCTAAGCTGACGAGAGCCTCAAGCAGGCTCGTGACAACAGAGTGACAGGTTGCATTGTCTAGCATGCCATCGGAAGTCTCGCCGCCGCACTCATCGAGCGCGTCTATGACGAACAGAATCGGTGCACGTGAGTCTCTGAGGGCAAGTAGCGGCGTGCAGAGAAGCTGCTCAATCTGCGCTGCAACTTCCTGGTGTTGGATCCCTGGCTCTATCGCTCCGGCTAGAGCGAGCCGGAATTTATCGGACCGCTGTGCAAAAAGCTGCGCCAAAGTTGGCACCACGCAGCGGATGTCGCGCTGGGCGGCCACACCGGTCGAACGTGAGCAAAAGAAACTTCCACCCAGCACAATCACGGGATCAGATTTAGCTTCCACACAAACCGTCTTTGCTATCGAGGTCTTGCCAGTCCCAGCCATCCCGGTAATCCAGCAGATGCGATGTCCATCTGGATCCATGATCCAAGTCTTTGTCTCGCGCAGGAGACACTCGCGCGTCTTGTCCATGCAGCCCGGGTTCAACTGTGCATTGTAGACAGCTTCGGGAACGAATCGCTTTTCCAGCGCTACGAGATGTCAGTGCCAATTTCTGTGAAATCATCCGTCGTGCGGCTGACCGGCTGTGATTTTCTTCATGGCCTTCTCCTGTTATACAATGTATGACTACGACGTGCGATGCCGCCAACTCTGTGACTCACTTGTTCTTCCTCGATCTGAACGTTGTTCGTCACCCAGTTGTTATTTGTAATCGCGCCACCGCCGATAATGTAGTTATTGTTGCCGTTCTGATTGAAAATGTCGGCCTGCAATAAGCTGAGCGTGGACTCACTGGGGACAGATCGAAGTAATAGTATAATACGCACCAGAGAGCGAGCATCGAAACCACTTGTCGCAGGGAGGGGGGAGCGCATGCGCTCTCGCGAAGACGGCCGCAGTTGATCCTTGAGGTTGCTTTTCGCTTTCTTGTAGAATTGTTTCATTTTCTTTGTTCTGTCCAATGAGGATGGTAGAGGCTTTGAGTGTACGTGGGATGACAAAAGATGAGTGCAGCGTGTGGGACGACAAGAGACGAGAACAGTAGTACACGCTGCAACCGCGTTGTGCCCTTGGTCACTTTGGTAGGTGAGTTTCAGGGTTGGTCGGGAATCAGTAACAGAGGGGGTGAACTTGCAATGGCCCAAGAGTAACAAGCATGGCAGAGCTAACTAGGATCGTAACAACATATGTTTTCTCATATAAGGCCTACATCGTCGCGGCGTCGCAGCATTGTATACAACAGAACAGCTCTCGAACACAACCGCGACTCAGGCATCCTCTGGCGCAGCAGCCGGCTTCTTCTTCCAACGGGTCTTCTTCGGCGGGGCCTCTTCTTCTCCTTTTGCGATTGGAGAATCGCGGAGGCGTGAGAGACGGCGTGCTGTGCGAACGGAATAAGACGTGCAAGTCAGCGTGTGCTAGGTGGCAATGTGTGGCAATGTGGGCGGGCCATTGGGACTTGGTAAAGAGCAAGGACAAACGGCCGACGAACTACGCGGATCTGAAGCGAGAGTAAGAGTGTGGGCAGGAAGATATGACGGGTGGGCAAGCGGAGCAGGATGTGGGGCGAGGCACTGGGTACGACTGGACAGGGCGAAGAGGACATCGACACACAACAAGTGGGGCAGGCGACCTCGTGGTCAGCAAGCCACCGATTTTCACCGCGCATGGCTGGTGTAGGCGGCGATACGACCGATTACGTGTGAACTGCGAGGTGATGGGGTGGCAAGGCAGGAGCCGGTGAAGGGACGAGGGCTCAACGACATGCGCCGTCCGCAATACGAGAAGCATGATGCGGAAATTGAAGGCAAGATTACATGCGGGAGAGCATATAGACTGCGATGTGACACCGTGGGGCATGTAGAAGAGGACAGTGACAGACAGAGAGCCAGACTTGTACTGAACAGTCCATGCCGGAGGGACTAGCACGACAGCCAGTATGTCACGGTGACCGACAACAAGAGCAAAGGGATCATTGTAGAATGAAGAGGAATGGGACAAAAGAAGGGGCGTGGAACGAAAAGGTACGACACTCACCGAGCGCAGGTCGCTCCAGTAGCCCTTAGTCGCCGTGTTCTTGGTCACAACACCGGCCACGCGACGGCCGCCGCTACGCGAGCGGATGGTCTACGACCCATGGCACATCAGCAGCAACTCTTAGGCCACACACACTGGGTGAAGCGCGTACCTTTCCGAGGATACGAGTCGGTGTGTGCTTGCTCCTGGTGGTAAGGGTGACGCTCGAGGTGGAGGGTGCGACGTGGATGGTCTTGTGGTTGGCGAGACCAGCGAACTTGTGCTAGTGCAGGTTGCGCAGGTTACCGGGCTCATTGGAAAGGATTGGGCTTGTGTAGGACTAGTCAGCGTTAGGCCAGCGAGAATTTGGGAAGATAGGTATGAGAACAACGAAGAAGGAAGTGCGCATGGTTTGAAGGTGGAGGAAGAAATGAAGTGCGTGAGTGGCTTCATCATGTTGCTAACACCGACCAGCAACTGGGGCAAGCCACAACTTGAGCTTGATGAATAGCAGCCGCACAAAGGAAGAGTGGGTCGATCAAGACGACAGGATGCAGCGCACAAGGCCGAAAGTAACATCCAGCTCAGAGTCAACGAACGGGGACGCACCCTCTGGCAGGTGGTTGACGATGAACGAGTTGTCATTGCGGATAAGGAGCCACTAGAGGTTCGTCCACAGCTCGAAGATCCGGAAGGCTGCGAGTTTGAAAGGAACAGGTTGATCAGTAAACTAGATATCGGCGAGAAGAAGCAACCGCGCTTGCTCGTCGACGAGCAAGCCACACCGGTCCGCTAGAGAACGGCAATCACAGGCACGCCAGACACAAGCCCAAATGAATGCACTAGCTTGAGCGCCGTTGCGCAAGGGGATAACAGCCAGGCCCGTGCACGTATCGCGTCCCAGACTCGTCGACGAACGCAGGCTTGACTCCAACGCACCTTTGCTTGTCACACTAACACCCGGGAAATGCGCAGAGTCATATGGAGTAAGGCGTGGACTCTCGGGAGTTTGGCGGCGTGCAAGGGGGAAACGATGACGATTTGATCGAGGGGCGGTCGAGAAGGGGCAGCCCGGATCCAAACGCGTCGCCGGAGCGGGCCGTGAAAGTCCCACGCCCCTTTTCCCGCAACCAACTCACCTCAGCATCGCCTCCCCCTCTGGTCTACCACGCCCGTCCCTCTTCTTTTTCTCGTGCCTAATCCTGACGTGCTCCCATATCTTCGCATTTGGAGCATCATTTTGCGATAACCCTTGGACTTCGTGTGTACTCGTATCCTGCGCGAAGCCTAGCTCTAGTTCACTGCATGCCAGTCTCGTCGAAAATGCATGAATACAAGGAACAGGAGTCGCTCCGTGGTTCGCTGATGCTCGCCCCCGTAAGCTAGTACACTCTTCTCATGTCAAGTCCGCAAGGCATGCCGCGGTGTGCCGAGGATACCATGCCCTCCTTTTCAATTCATGCCGTCTGCTACAGTCACACAAAATGCCGCATTAGTATAGAAGGGTCAGACAAGCGAGCCTTTGAAAGCTTTAAACGAAGCTCGTTGACGATATTAGTTTAAGTGGGAGCATATGCGTCCCAACGTTCAAAGTTTATTGCTCATGTCATCTAGTCGGTACTTCCAAGCGGCTTCCGCAGTATTCGACGAACCACTACTAAGGCCGGCGCGAAATGGGTTCCGTACCAACAGCCGATTTATCTTCATACTCGCCCTCTGAGGAAAAGCGTCACTCCTGGTCTTTCTCAACGCGAACACGCGTGTGACGCTTACAAAGTAAAGACTGAGTAAGACTGAGTGCGCCCGGCGCATATACGCGAACTGAGGAGATACGGCCGCCGCGGCTTGAAATGTACATGAGTGGGACGGTGATGGGATGTACGGCAAACACACCGGGTCTTATCAGACAGAGTGAAGAACATACAGATTGACCCTTCACGGAGGGGAAAGAGCTGTCCTGCAATGATTGAGTGGCCGATTCCGAAGCAAGCGACGATGAGCAAACATGTCCAGGACCGAATGTTCACAGAATTGATGGACAGAGAGATAGGCGCAGAGTCAACCGCATAGTGTCATCAATTATCGGCGTAGTGCCGCAATTACTGTGTTGTATACAACGATGTAGATCCCGAGTGCGACGCGGCGTCGTCGGTCTAGATCGAACTTCGTAATATATTGCACATCTCATTGCGTGGAACCAACGTGCTTTTACATCACGCACGGTCTTATCGAGCGCGGAGTTCTTCGGGATCGCTGACTTGGCCCCTTTTCCATGATGCGCAGCTATTTTACCTGTACCAGCTGGTGCATTCGTGTCTCTTACACGCGCGTGTTGGTGTTTACATTCATCCCACGCGTGACACATTCAGAAAGGACTTCATCAACAGTCGGCTTTTGTGATCGACCCAGCAAATACAGTACACGTCAACGCTGCAAGGCGCGTATTTCGTTCGATAACCAATTATTACTATACTATTCTCAACAATTTCACCCGCATCTTCTGCGCATGAGACCGCGAATGCTTGGACTAGACAGGCAACCAAGTCCCGGAGGGTGAAGAAGACGCCACCGGTGATGATCCGCTGGGCGCAACAGACTGCGTCCTGGTATGTTTTTACCTCGTTGCTCTTGACGGAGGATGTCACATGTATTCCCCTTCTTTTGCTTATTAGTCTTCACTATTACAATTTCTCATATTAGCCCTAACTATCTAGCTAATTGTTTAGCCACACCAGCACAATGCCCAGTCCGTGCCAAGATGCACTCCGCTGTCCCCCGCTGTAATGACGACACGTCTTTCTCCGATCAACAAGGTGCAGACATCCACTTGCAAACAGTCACGATACTCTGCGGGTACCCAAAGTAGGAGTTCGTCCGATGAACCCGCCGCCCATCCGTTCTTGAGAGGGGTAGACGCAAGTGCCGCAATCAAATGGGCACTGCTTTCTGACACCATGTTGCAGGCCGCGCGTACATCCCACTTACGGATAGTGCAATCATTGGAGCCCGAAACAATGAATTGGCCGTCTGATGTGAATGCCACCGAATAAACTCTATCAGTGTGGCCATAGAGCGATGCAAGCGGTCCGCCAGTCGACGTGTCCCATAGACGCACTGTGTTATCTTCGGAACCTGTGGCAATGAGACACCCATCGACGGACCATGCGACGGAGAAAACAATGCCTTCATGACCCTGAAGCTCAAGTATCATCTGGCCTGTACTGACATCCCAAATGCGTGCCACCCCTTCTGATCCGCCAGACACGATGTGCGTGCCGGCCGGTGAGAATGCGAGGGAGTTGGTACTATCATGGTCTGCTTGGAATGGATCCAGTGCTTGTTCGCTGGTATCCGTTGTCCAGAGATACATGCAACCACTATTGTCTCCTGCGGCGACAAGTTTATCGTCAGGCGAAAACGCGACTGCAAACACCCGATCGTTGCAGCACAGTGGGCCTATAGCTGAAGGCCGTTGCGTAGCAATTTCCCAAAATCGCACAGTACAGTCGTCAGATCCTGACGCAAGCCAACGGCCCTCATTCGAGAATGTCAAAGCTCTGATGTCATGGGTGTGGCCACTCATTGGTTCGCTGATCGCTGCCCCAGACTTTGCATCCCACAAACGAACCGTTTGGTCCGGTGACCCTGATGCAATCAAGCCTCCATCTGGTGAGATAGCCACAGAGCTTACGTGCCTGTCGTGCCCGTGCAGTGCCGGCAACGTTTGCTCGCCGGTATGAGCATTCCAGACCCGCACTGAGTTATCCCCAGAGCCGCAGACAATGATGCCGTCGTCCGGAGAGACCGCTACCGAGTTTACTGACGATGCGTGCTCGGATATTGGCTGAACAGTCGATTGGCCGCTTGCGGCATTCCAAATCCTGATCGTGCTGTCGTCAGATGCTGACGCCACAAACCGGTCGTCCGGCGAAAACGTAGCCCAGTTGACATTTCCTGTATGGCCGCGGAGATCGACGGGAGGAGAAATCTTCGGATCGGGAAACAAGGTCCAAAGACGGATTCCGCGGCCGTATGCCGCCACCAAGGACCGACCGTCTGACGAAAATCGAGCGGAATGGGCCTTGGGGCCAACTGGCAGCCACGCAAACTTCTCTTCGGTCTTGCATCGTAGGAGTAAGACAGAGTCGGAAAACATATCAGCAGTGATCACGGCAATCGTTTCACCATCCGAAGAGAAGTTTACTCCGCGAGAAACCGTGGACGTTTGACGAGGAAATACGACTACCGGAACTACTTGTAGTGGCTCCCGCGCAATTTCTCCTGTGGCGCTGTGCCATAATCTGATCGTTCTGTTGCCAGAACTAGACGCCACAAGATCCCCAGTGGGAGAAAAGGCAACGCCATCAATCGATTCCTCGTGACCACCCATAACCGCGAGTTGCTCGCCTGTCTGAAGGTTCCACAGACGCGCAGTGTCTTCCGATGCCGATGCAAGACGAGTGCCGTCTGGAGACAATGCCACACTGTAAACCGGGCCAGAGTGACCACTAAACCGTCGATGGACCCGGCCCTGCGTAATGTTCCAAACACAGACAACGCCTGCCTTTGTGCCAAACGCGACCTGTTTACTGTTCTGAGCAAATTCGACCGACAAAACAGGACCATGCCCACTACGTATTGGTGACATAGCTTCCTCGCCCGTCTGCGTGTCCCAGATGCGAGCAGTGCCGTCGGCCGAACCCGATGCAAGGAGTCCACCGTCAGATGAATATGATACAGAGAGAACGGGGCCACTGTGGCCGATCAGCCTCATTATGGTACTTTCTCTGCGACGATTAATACCAAATGTGCTGACGTTGACGAGGCCAACGCAGCGCGGGAAGAAGTCTCGGTAGATGAGCGAGTTCTTGTCTGCAAACGGGAGCGCAGAGATGTATATGTGCGGCGCACTCCGCTCGATTACATCGTGGGATGAAACCACGAAGGAACTTGCATCTTCAAGGAAGTGCATGATCAAGTTATCACTAGTCTATGACATAATGAGTAGGTCTGTATAACTTGTGATGATGAACTCACAGCGGCACACGCAATGGATAGGAGCCCAGGCGCAAGACTGATCTTGCTTAGGACACTGAGCACTTCTAGCCAGAACAGGAAGTTCGGCCGGAACTTCTGAAGAACCTCGACATCGAATGAAGGAGAATCGGAGACCGTGCTGTCGCGGGATCCACATGCGGCAATGTGATGAGCCCAATGTAAGCATGCATACTCAAGGGAAAGACTAATACTGGCCGGCCTCGTCGACGAATTGGATTGGTACGACGAAGTGCTATGCGAGACGTTGAAATGAAGGCGGCTTCCCATGATGTTGAGACAGCCCTGCGTGAGTATGGCCTGTCCAAATGACCGACTGAAGCGAATGCGGCTTTCTGCACGGCCATGCAAATAGTCTCCAAATGAGGCGTGAACAGTGCGCAGGCCTGGCACATTGTCGTCCTCAGGTACATATA
>Ga0247815_10001067_pt1 | contig 21146 bp, 26 predicted proteins | sample UWRJL194509B1_FD_181014 | JGI IMG/M metagenome (GOLD analysis project Ga0247815, IMG submission 181014) | Plant litter microbial communities from Arlington Agricultural Research Station in Wisconsin, United States - UWRJ-L194-509B-1 | ecosystem: Environmental > Terrestrial > Plant litter >...
AGTCAGCCAATACTCGCTGGATCATGGACATGACAAACCTTAGCATGTGTGAAGATGGATGCGAGCTTGCGGAGGACGCCGCGATGGAAGCTGCGCGATGCTTCAAGCAACTCAACCCGCGTGAGCTCGACCTGCGCGTCGAGGTCGAGATACATCCACTGGCAACCCTCCTTCGCATCTTTCATCATCTCTTCAATCTCCGCAGATGCATCGTAGCTCTGCTCAAGCCAGCTAGTCATGTCCTTGCGCTGGTCGGCATCGGTAATCTTGCCAACGGCGCGGCCGAACTCGAGAACAACTGCCTCCTTGTCCGAAGTTTGCTCGCGACAAACTGCTCGCCATAGCTGGCCAAAAACGGCGTTATAGGTCAGGGCGGCGACGTTGTGGGAGATGATCTCCCGGAGTGTCGAGTACACGAGCGCGCGGTACTCGGATTCAGCGGCGTCGGAAAAGCGCTTTCCCAGAGATACTAGCTTGGAATCGAGATCCTGGGCTCGGGGAACATGCTGGGCGAGGTTGAGAGTGTCGCTCTTGAGCTCTGCAGTCGCCCCACGAGGACCAGGAAGGTAACCCGCGCTATTATAGTCTTCGTCCTTGAGCTTAGGACGGATTTGAGCACTCAGCGGCGAAACCGAGAACGAGAGCGCACGACTCTTGTGCTCGAAAGCCACTGCAGTCGGCTCGACAGCGCCCATCCAGTTGAGCAAGACGTCGATTGTAATGCGAGAGATGGCTTGACTGTTGTCAGCAGTGGTGACGCAGACGCCGCCTGTGACCTGAGAAAGCAACGCATAAAATCGCGTGTTATCTGCGGCAATGCCGGACGCGATGAAGCTGAAAACCCGGAGGTGACGTGCTCGAGCAGTGAATGTTATGGTGACCCAGTCCGCTGCGCCGGACTTGAACGCCCGCTTCTCAGCCAGATAGTTTGTCCCACCGAATGTGGAGTGGTGCGGAGGAGCATCCGCGTAGAACAGGACGACAGTTTCCCTGCCCTTGTCCAAGTATTCGGCCTTCTGTAGAGCGTGAATCATGGCTGTCTTGGCTGTGCAGAACGTCAGTTGGCATGGACCAGCTTGGCGAGATCTCACACGCACCAGCCTCAGGATAGTCACCGCCGCCCATTGGAACAAGCGCTGCGACGAAGGCAAGCAGCTCGGCAGGAGTCTTGTCCCAGCCTGACCATTCAATGAGGCTTTCGTCGCTGTAGTCACGGTATGCGAGGACCCCGACGCGTGTAAAGAGTCCAGACAGACGCGAAAGAGCGAGAATCTCTGGGATGCTGGCCTGGAGCGCGGTCAAGTAGTTGCCCATGCTGGCTGTCGCATCGGTGACGATGAGGAGGTCGTGCTGGCGACCCATGGTTGCTGGTTGTTCGTCTGTTGATGATTGTATCGAGCGCAGATTGACCCGGCCTTTAAACAGCTCGTGCGCGAGTCATCGCGAGTCAGAGGGCAAGAGTAGCCCATTGCAGGCGATGGCAGGTGCGGGACGGGTGGCCAGCCAAGATATTGCCAAATGCGGTTTCTGCCAACGCCGGATCCGGATGAAGTGCCGGCATGCTTCCATGGCCACCTGGCAGCCACAGTGCACACTTGAAGCCAGAAAGGCAGTGGAGTGGTGTTACGTTCCGCAGCCAAGCGATGCACCAACTTTGGTCCGTCCCAATGTTACACACGACGGTAGTACGGCGGCTGTGAAGTGATTTGGGTGTATATCACACGCATGCTTCTACTCGTGCGACTTTAATTACAGGTCGTCCTGCTGCTCTTCGCCGCATTTTAAGAGGAGCGAATCTCTGGTCGGAGTTGACACGTATTGATGCCGGGCTCCCGATGTACCAAGTTCTCTTTCTCGATCAACAAGACCTTCTCTTTCTTCTCAAATAGAATGCGGCGCCCTAGTTGATAACACCCTACTCGATCGTGTGACGGACTGATAAGGCACAGCTCGTCGAGTCTACAATACGCCAGATGCGTGTCATTACCGCACATCTTCATTTTTCGTGTACACAATCTACGCCATTTGCAGAGTCGATACGAGCATCACCTTGCTTGCCAAGGTATCTCCCTGTGTTGAAATGCTGCCCCCTCGGTCTGACACCGTTCAATCATTTCCCTTTCTAGCCGTTGATCATTCGCCTTTTCCCGCTGCGGCTCTCTCTTTCACACCACCCATTCTCCTCCTCCTCCTCTTTCGTCGCACCCACCTTCCTGCCCGTTGCATTTACACAGTCTATTTCTATTCTGCATGGCACTGACACCGTTCTTTCGTTCTTCGATCTAATTCCATCAGTCTCTCGTCTTCGTTCCGCAAGAACTCGCTCGGATGTGATGTGAACTGCGTCCAATCCACGTCCCGAACAAAGCGCACTCCTGCCCGACCCTGTGCCCTCGAGCATGCCACGTACGCGTTGAACAAGGTGATGGCACCTGATCCTGGTTTCCCAAGATCGATGAGCAGGCGCGGAATCGTCTGACCCTGTGCTCGATAGTCTGTAAATGCGTACACTGGCGTCAGCGGCAATTGCTCGCGGTTGACACTGTGCTTGCTGCCGTCGACGTTGAGCGTCTGCGTGAATACGCGGGGGACCATTCGGACAATTCCCCGCTCGAGCCCTAGCAGAGTCAAATCCCCAAGACCCCCGGTTTTGTTGCCGTCCATTTCGAACCTGACTAGCACGTATGCAGGTGGCAACGACAGTGTCGCTTCCCGTGCATTGCTGAGGATGGGAGGCTCGTTGGCATTGAGGACGATATCAACGACTTCGCCTCGAGCGCCGTTGGCTAGCTCGAGCTCCGTCTGCACGTTGTAAGTCATCATCACCTTCATGCCCACGGACAGCTCCAACGTTTCGTCCAGATTCTTCGTTACCCCACCCGTCTTTCTTCGGGCGTTCTCGCTTGCCAGCCGGAACTCGTCCCGCACATTCAATCGCTCCCCGTCGATAGTGCTGTAGGGCCGACAGCGATACAACCGCCGTCCCGTTTCCTTGCAGTGTTGACAAAGAGCAGCTGCATTCCAGCGACGCCGTACCGAATGTCGAGGTGTGACGAGCACTGCATCGCGCCACTCGTCGCTCTGCATCTCCTTTGTGTCGCACGCACTTGACCTGAGGTTTAGATCTGCTATCATGTTGCGGTCGGTGGTGTTGCAGCGCCCGTCTCGCAGTCTCCCGAGGAAGTCGCGCCATGTCGGATCTCCTGCAGCGCGCACCTGCGTCTTAAGACAAACGACAGTCTCGAACTGTTCGTACAACGCCCGGCCGTTGCGCCGCGCCAGGTTCCCATGTTGCTGGCTGTTTGGCCAATAGAGAGCCGATCCGCCAACGGGTGGGAACTGGTGGAAGTCTCCGCAAAGGATGATGCTGAGGCCACCAAATGGCTCCGTGCTCGGTGCGTTGTGCGCCGCGCCGACGATGCGTGACAACTTGTCAAAAAACTCCGAGCTGACCATGGAGACCTCGTCGATGATCAGGTACTTCACGCTCCGCCAGTACCATCGACAACATCAGCTCGATTCTAGGCACCATGCCTGTCAAGAGTGATAGCACGGGACGCTCGTCAGTCCTGGATGACACTGGCGCGGCCTTCACTATCAAGCACCGCATGTGGCGTCCTGTAAGTCTATTGATAACGCGGCATTAGTCTCCTTTCATGAAACTAAACTGATGTTGCTTTAAAAGGTTGTCGACGGCGGAAGTGGGCCAACTGTCCCAGAGAACAACGACGACTCGGATACGACTGATCCCAACGACAAGCTCTACGTGCGCATCGGTCAGTTGTCTCCGGTTTTTCCACATTGCTTCATACCGGCAGCCTAATGACACGCCTTCTCTCTCAGATAACGACGACTTTGATTGTTTTAGTCGCCAGACGTACCCGTTCAAGAACCCGGGTCGCGCGTACGATCGCCTCCACACGGTGCCGGAGGATCTTGAGATCAACCCCCTGCCGGTTTACGACTGGCCCACCGGTGATCTCATTATGCCAACCGACTACGGAAACCTCAAGCGTGCCCTCGTTGCCGTTCATTTCTCTATCGCCTACGTGAGCGTGCGCAAGAGGGAGTTTTTCTCGGCGGATATCAAGAGAATCGACGTCTTAGGCCCCCCGGTACAGATGCAGCCACAGTCTCCACGCAAGCGTCGTCGCGTGGGCGGAGGCACTGCTGGTAACCCAGGCCCCGCCAGCTCTAGTGCCGTCCCTGCTGCTTAGTTCTATCATGTATGCTACGCCTCGGTGTCTACCAATGTATGACACTTGTGTTCTTTCCTCTTCTGTCATTCAAACAAGCAAGGTGATCTGCCGGCGGGAGACGGCCCTTCGGAATGAAAATAGACTGGCAAAATCTATACTGATGACACTCGACGCTCGCAATTGGGCCCGGCAATGGCGTTGTTGGCGATAAGCGTCGGAGTTGGCACGTCCCGGTTTCCTCCCTTCCCACTTGGTTTTTACCTCCCGGACAGTCAGAACGCAGCACGGCAGCAGAAGCCACCAATGACGCGCCAACGAGGCCACGTACGGAGCATCAAGATTCGCAAACGGCGCGCATCCATGACAGAGAGCAATGACGTGTCCATACCTCACGCCAACGAGAGACACCCTGTACCTGCCGACATGTGCAGCAACACGCCACACACGACGTTTGCTCGGTTGCCAGTTGAACTCATCCATGAGGTTCTGTTCATGAGCGCCGACGCCTGCGGCGCGAACAATCGAGCCACCGTCGCTTCCATTGCGAGGGCTTGCTGTCTAGGATACACCATCGCTATTCCACGCTTATACCGCGTCGTTGTTGCCAATCTCAGCAACTATATCAAACTCTATGCCTGCCTCTTCGAGGAACACTCCACGTTCACAAACGGCATTCTGCGCGAGCCAGCGGTGCGCCGTCTGTGCCCGCTGGTGCAGCATCTGGTACTCCGCGCATCACATTCGCTATCGCGACTCACCCCGGACCGCTTCCAACACCTCAACCGGTTGTCTTCGATATTCTTTGACTGTCCAGCTGTAATCCCGCCGCACATCCTCGGCACAACACGTATTCACTTCGGTGTGGGGCAGCCAAGATCGCTACCGTCATCGGTAACCCATATGTCATTCTCGGTTCCTTTCGAGCATTATAGCTATCTTGAAGATTTTTTAGTCTTCGATGAAACGGGTGATTGGTCGCCAGCTGTCACCCATCTCAGCCTCGAGTTCAACGACCGGATTCGGCATGATGACCAGCTCACCAGCCTCCTGGAAAACCTCCTCGACCTCCCAAACATCGAACAGATTGTCATTCGTCTCTCTGGAGAAGCACTAAACCATAAATCACGCGCAGTGATTTTGCGCAGCATTCATCCAGTGGGGGATGACAACCGTATCCGACTGTGGGACGACTACCGCCAGCTCGACGGAGAAGAAGCAAACATAAAGGCCGTGGTCGCGGATGCTTACCTGGGACGTACACCCTGGACTGAGGCTCACGCATTGTCAGAAAACGAGCTGGAAGAAGCTGCATCCGCCAGTCGAAGCTACCAAATATTCGGCACATCAGAATCGGAAGACTCTGAGGAACGGTACTCGTACGATGAAGAGCCAGGAAATAATTCGTTCTCACGCTCTAACACAAACACGGATTCAGACTCTGAGTAATTTACATGACATATTTACGCGTTTATATATCTTGGCCCGCTCCCTTCCACGTTCACAAAGATCCTCAAGTTGTTCATGAGATCCTGGCAGACGAGCATGCCACCACAGGTCGCATCTAGTCAGCCTTAGACCGCAATATCGATGGCTGAGACGTCGCTGACTGGTTAGTTGAGCATTAACAAAGATACGTGCTGTGGATCGGGCACGCGCCAACCAAACGGTTTATCTCATAGAGATAATGTGAATTCAGTAACATGCGAATGTTCAGCCATTGTAATTAAAGCAAGGTTACACTCGGTTGTGTTCATTTTTGCGCGAGCACGAGGAACGTGACACCAACTCCAAGAACGACGAGTGCGACCAACGTGACTGGCCATGGCAACGTTGTGAGGCCTTTACCTCCCATCGCTGCTGACTGAGAGATTGCAAACCAGCTCCCCTTTACGATGTGTCCTCCAAGCACCGCGGAATGGTAACCGGCGGCAGCCGAGCCTTCTGCATGTCAGATGAAAATTTTAAGCTCTCGCAGAATGAGCGAACCTTTGACCACTCCGTGCGCGGCAAAGCCGATGGCTCGCAAGAAGAATATCGGGGCTTGCGGAATAAGCACGAACAGTGGGAGGACAATGAAGAAGAGTATAAAAATGATCCAGAACAAGGTGGAGTTATCGGTGAAAAGCTTTTGGAAATTACTGAATGCCTGCGAGATCCATGCGTGATATGCAGAAATAGAGGCGCAAACCCGTCGAATCCCATCCTTGTTCTCGGCGAGCCAGGTTGAGACCGTTGTAACAAGGGCTCCGAGCGACTTGTCAGACATGATGGGAAGAGGAAGTGGGTGACTGCAACCGAAGCGCCGAAACCTCGCGTCGTAAACAAACTAGACAACACGACATGCTAATAGAGATGATGTGAATTTACTCTGGTATAATTTCTGTACACCTATATTTTGAGAATCGTGTATAGTTTGAGCGAGTGGCGGTATGGATCCAATTGACAAAGGAGTGGCAAGATGATAGTCCAGTTTAGAAGCAACGGCTCTTAGGACAACGCAGTTGTCCGTCGATGTGCTTCTCGATGAGCTCGGTTACCAGAGGAGCCTGCACGGGGATCTTCGAGCCATGAAACCCTCCGTCGCCGTTCACATCTTTTGGGTTAATGAAGAACCTGACATCGGCAGGTAGGGGATTTGTAACCACAGTGTTGTTCCAAACAGCGTAGTACGTCTGGCCTCGGGTCTCTGCGGTAAAGGAGTAGCAGTGGATGAAGCCATCCGGGTAGAGCATCTCTATCACTGCCGACCCAGGAGGTGCGTGTAGGAGGTGCGAGAGACCATTGCCATGCACGCCGAGAATGACCTACGGGGGGTTTAGCTGCTGCACCACGTTGTGTTTTAACGGCAACGCTCTTACCGTCGATCGCGCAGTGACGTTTATTTGTTGCTCAGCAGTTAGATCTTCCGCCGTCATGACGTTGAGTTCCCAACCCCGACGGGTCGTCAACTGTGAGAGCTGTTTCACGAGTGCATCGTGGTGGTCAGCACGCAAGCATCGACGCCCACGCTTCTATAGACGTTCGAATGAGCTCCCCGCAATGCCTATCATAAGAAAGACGAACCTGACGGCTGATGTAAGTGATGACAGGGACATCAGGTATCTTGTCCAGGAACGTCGCGCCAACGGCCTGGATGACCTCTCTCCTGACTAAGCGAGAAATCATGATGAGTGACGCGGCGTCACAAAATGCCGGACGAACCCAGACGTACAGGGTTCCCACCAGACGCCAGGCACAATCGAGTCGTTGACAGCCACAAGTGCACCGCTTACTTGCATCTCGCCCAAAGGGGGGCGATTACGAATGGACGCGGGTCTGTCACTCAGCAAAGCATGCTTGTATCGGAACACCGACCGCCCCGTGCTTGTCATGAACGTCCGCGTCTGCCACAGCACTTTATCCTCGACGGCAGCACGCGGCCAGGCTGCGAGCAGATAAAGAGAGTTGAACATATGCGGCCCGCGCCAGAAGCTTTGGTCTATCTGAGAGGTGGGTTAGGTAATTTGGAGTGGCTGCGTAAGTGAGAGCCGTACTCTTGTGAAGATGATGCGTTGTACTGTGTTCCTCGTCGACATGTCATCTGGTTGGGATAGGCCGGGAGCGAGGGTTCCGACGAGTATCATCCAGATTCCATACAGGAGTTCGCCGCAGAAGTGGAAGAAATGACCAAGAACTGCGGGGATACAGTCAGGGTTCAACGTTCAGCGAGCTCCACAAGGAGCGACGCTGCTGGCAACGTACAATACTTCGAGTCCGTGACGAAAACCGTCATACCATCCATGGTCGCTACCTCCGTCCACCTCTGAGCTGCCTCCGCAGGCGTGATTACTTGAATGTCCTGCGACGTCGGAGGAATGATGAAGCTCATGGATGAACCATCGGGCAGACCCCTGCTCATGATCTTGTCCACTGGCGGCAATCGCTCAGGAGTATCAGTCACGAGAAAGAACGTGCCATTTGAAGCGTATCTGGAGAAGGCGTTAGGTGATTCTCTTCGCGCGAACGAACTGAGATGACGCATACAAGTTATCGAATAACGTCCACCCTGGTGCGTGCTTGAGTACACTTGTCTCGTGAAATTTGCTATCGATAGACGAGGGAATGCTCCCTTTATTTGAGCTCTGTGTGTAATTCAGTACAAAGTCTGGCGGATCGCGACATGGAGTGTAGCCGCTGGCGCGAGACTCACTTCTGGCGTTGCGGCATGACGAAAAGAGAGAGGCAGCCGCGGTTGCATGTGCCGGACGAGCAAAAGCAGAGACATTGAGCCTAGGATCGTTAAGAGAAATGCTCTCCTCGTCGTACATAGCGAATATCGCATGGTGAAACGAAAGGACAAGGGACGTGGATCAGCAATGCGCAGCCCGGCAGAATTACGCACAAACCAAAATAACAAACACAGGATAAGCACGTAGTGTCCGACGTCGCCTGGGCTGCCTAAGGGTTTCTGACAGAAGTCAGAAGCGCTGAGCGGGCCAGGTACCAGTGATCAGACATGCTCAAAGTGACTCTACGGAGTACTGTCGCCGCGATCGCCGTCGTCCGAGCTTTCATCGTGCCCATAACTGGCACAACATCTGAGTTACCGTAGCTGTGCTGTAAAGTGCGCAGGCAGAGCCTCGTGGGCTCGCGGGGCCGCACTTGGACAGGAGATCGTCACACCATTCCCCAGGCTTGGATCAGCTCGTCCGGCGTGTCAACACAGTGGCGCTTTGCTGCGGGGCCGCGCATGTTTAGCCGGTTGTCCAAGTATGGCCCCACTTGAGGCGCGATTTCCATGCAGAGGTTAATTTTGGTGAGCCGGACATGGCATGTCACATAGTCATGCGGGCCCGGGAGTCGCGACCGTGCGCGCGTGAATGGCGAAGGTGGCCGGGCATCTGCTGCCATGCTGATGGTTCTGACAGCAATACATATGAATATAAATCAGAGATTATTTTAAACGTGGAACCACGTCAGAGTACTTGCGTGCGGTGACATCGGGGCAGGAGAGCCCGGGTCGATGCGCACCGAAGACGGATTGAAGCCTGAGGAGGACACCGCGCATGATTGCTAATAAGTGCATGACGGTGCACGCGCTCTGCACTTGGTTAAACGACTGTCCAGCCTTTTACAGCAGCGTGAAGCTAAACTGGCGCCGAGGCTGGGTAAGGTGGGTGGCCCAGCTCGCCGAGTTCGTGGCGCACAAAACTGGTTTCATTGCCTATCCTGGGATATTGCGCCCGAGAAGTAAATACGAGCGCAGAAATTCGGGGTTATGATTTGTGCTGTCAAGACTGGTGCCCATGATCGAGTCCTGCAACGTCCCTTTTGGTGCAAAGCCGAGTCGTCGGAGTTGACACGCCTCGGGTTTCCCTTTTCAAACCGGTTGAATTCCGGGTTTGGCTCTTCCTCACAAGTCACCGATGGCGCACCAGCGCGGTCGCGCGCGGATTATTCCCGTCCAAGAGCAGCGCGCAGCCATAGAGGAGAGCACTCCCACGCCCGTGCCGGATGTTGACGGGAGCCACAGCGTGCCGGCCATGTGGCGCGCCGAGGAGCGCAGCAACCCAGTGGCGTCGCTTGCCCGCTTACCGGTCGAACTCATCCACGAGGTCCTGCGCATTAGTGCTGACGATTGTGGTGCGAAAAATCGTTCCACCGTCAACGCCATTTCCAGGACCTGCTGCTTGGGTTACACCATTGCCATCCCATTCTTGTATCGCGTGGTCGTAGTCGATGTCCCGGACTACATGGCGCTTTACAAACACTTGTTCGACGAGCAATCGGCGTTCACGGATGGCATTGTGTGCAAGCCAGCGGTGCACCGTCTTTGCCCGTTAGTGCAACATCTGGTGCTCCGCGAGCCTGGTTCGCTATTGCCGCTCACTCCAGACCATTTCGGTCACTTGAACCGACTATCTTCGATCTCTATCAACTATGTTAGACCAGCTGTCAATCTGCCAACGGAGATCCTCGGTCCAACGCGCGTCCATTTCGACGATGGATTACCGAGGTTGCTGCCGCCATCGGTGACCCACGTCTCGTTGTTGATCCCAATCGAATTTGACGGGTTTATCGATTTGGACGAGTTCAGGATTCTCGATGAGGAGGCCAACTGGTCGCCGACTGTCACCCATGTCAGCCTCAGATTCATCGAGGGAATCCGGGACGAACACCAGCTCACCCGCCTGCTGAATTACTTCCTCAACCTTCCGTCAATCGAAAAGGTCGTGGTACATCTCTCGGAGAGTGCACTTGATCAAGACTCACAAGACGTGGCTATTTGTGGTATTTTCGGCGCACAAGATCTCAGCCGTGTCTTTTTGTGGACCGACTATGATCGGTTGGACGAGGACGGTAGAACCGTTGACGCAACGGTTGACGATGCTTACGCGGACCGCACACCCTGGACGGAGGCTCGCGAATGGACTGCAAGAGACACAGTCTCAGTTGCTATCCTGAGAATATTCTCCATGATGCTTGGTTCAGGAGGCTCTGAAGACGATGGCGAAGACAATGACGAAGAGGAGGACGACGAAGAGGACGAAGAAGAGGACGAAGAAGAGCACGAAGGCACGGAACAGGATCAAGAGCAGGAATATCATTCGGGCTCAGACTCGGACACGGGGGCGGTTTCAAGCTCGGGGTGAATGTAATTGACATGTGCTTTTGTCTAATGTCGTGTTTCTAGTGCAAGACATACAGTGGATCTTGTATACGAATTTGGTTGCACCTACGATTAACCAACACCTAGCGTAAACAGAGAAAGAAGCAGTGTTTAGTGCTTGAGAAACCGCAGATATAATCTTTCAGACTTGAAAAATATGCCTGAGAGTTTATATAGTGACGATATCACCAAGTCCGACATTGTGCTGAGACGTGCTCTATCCCAAATCGTGCTACCTTAGACTCAAAATATATTGTACATGTAAAGAAAATACAAGTAACGTGGGCATGAACTTATGTCGTCGATCGAGTCCTGCATTGTCCTCAGCACAAGAGTCGAGACGTCGGAGTTGACACGTCTCGCCTTTCCTCTCCTCTTTGATTGTGGTTGTTTCCGAGGCCTCACCGGCCTGACCAGCAACCGCCTACCTTTAGCGAGTTGGCACAAGTCAACAACGGTGCACCAGTGCAGTCACGGTCACATTGGAGTTCTGGCGCAGGAGCACCAAACAGTCATGAGTGGAAGTCCCGCGCCTACGCTCTATACTAACGGGAGCCAGGGCGCGCCAGCTCCGTCGCATGCCGAGGAGCATAGCAAAACATCGTTCACGCTGCTTGCTAGCTTACCAGTTGAACTCGTTCACGAGATTCTGCGCATCGGCGCTGACGATTGCGGGGCGACAAATCGATCTACCGTCGATTCCATTTCAAGGACCTGCCGCCTAGGTTACACCCTCGCCATCCCCTTCTTGTATCGCGTATTTGTGGTCGATTTCTCAGACTACACTATGCTTTATGCCCGCATGTTCGAGGAGCAATCGGTGTTCGCGGACGGTGTTCTGTCCGTGCCGGCAGTGCGCCGTCTTTGCCCATTGGTGCAGCATCTGGTGCTCCGCACACCTGATTCGCTATCACCACTAAATGCAGACCGCTTCAATCACTTTACAAGCTTGTCGTCGATCATTGTCAACTATCCCAGACCGGCTGTAATACTGCCTAGAGATATCCGCGGCCCAACGCACGTCCACTATGGCGATAGGTGCCCAAGGATTCTACCACCATCCGTGACCCACGTTTCCATCACGATCGCGCTCAACGTTATGAACGAGATTGACCTGGGCGAGTTCAGGGATCTTGATGAGGAGGACAACTGGTCGCCGACTGTCACTCACGTCAGCCTCGAATTCAGCGAGCGAATTAGGTATGCTTACCAGCTTACCGGCCTTCTAGACTCCTTCCTCAGGCTTCCAAATATTGAGCAAGTGGTAGTTCGTCTCTTTACGGGCGCTCTCCATCCCAGATCACAGGTTATGACCTTACGCGGTATCTACGACGCGGAAGATCGCAGCCGTGTCAGGTTGTGGGCAGACAATCGCTGGTTCGACGAGGATGGGGCAGTCATAGACACCATGGTTGCCGATGCTTATGCGGGTTGCACGCCTTGGACGAAAGCTTGGGCGTTGACCGACGAGGAACTGGCCCCAGCTGCCAGCCTCAGTTTAGACTATCTAATATTCGGCGCATACGAGTCAGATTACTCTGAGGACGACGACAATGATGATGACGAGGACCTGAGTGAGGATGAAAAATAGGAAGTGGAAGATCACTTGAACTCAAACCAGAATGCTGTCATAGTTGGAGGAAGGAGTCAATGTGGTTTAAAAAGGCGTTTCCGCTCAAAACTTCCCACATGCGAGCCCTCGGACCTTTCTCTGTTCCTCATCATTGGTCGCTGAAGTCTTTGAAATACGATCTGCCACCCCTCTCCGCCCATCTAATCGTGCCACTGATCACACTTCGCAACAGACTATCCCAAGCTAAAGCCCCTATGTATACGGCTTCATCGAGGGTACGAACAGGACCAGTCATTAGCTTTCGCGCATGGTCGCAACATTTTGACTAGTATACAATACTGTGCTCAAGATTTCAACCATCTGTGTCTGTGGGGAGCCGCCCAGTTTGTCTCTAGCAAACGAGTTGCGCCTGTGGAAGTTGGCCGACGACACGGTGACAAGCGGACACGAGGCGGAACCCTTGCGCCTCGCACCTATTCCTCGTCTTCCTGCCATTTCGATGTCTTCCACAATAACGCACAAACAGGATCATGACCACCTCAAGGCGCAGCTCCAGCGCGCTTCCGAGACCTCACGACACGAAATTAGCAAGCTCGCGCACGAGCTGTTGCAGAAACGCCTCGACGAGCGACATGCTGCAAACGAGCAGAGCAGTCTGAAGGAGCGCGCTCGGGTGAGAGATGAGCACGTAGTCGATACTACCAACCTCGCGACTGCGCATGAGATGGAGAATAAAGAGTTCGAGGATACTAGGTTTGCGATGATCGCCGAGTTTGATTTACAGCGCGATAAGCTCCATCCACCACCTGCAAGGAAGCCGGAAGCGGAAGGCTTACGACACGATATATTACTTGAGACTCTGAAGGCCGAGCTATTACTCAACAACCAGAAGGCAGAGCAACTGTTTCAGCAGATCATCCATTCCTGCAACAGCTGCGGTCGGCAGAATGTCCTCCAATCCTGCAACATCTGCAATTGGGTCGCCTCATCTAACAACCTCAGTTATCAGACGCAACGTATCAAACTCGAACTTATTACTTCTTACGAGCAAATTATTCTCAAACACGAGGCCGAGTGGAAGGCGCGCCAGGAACTTCCGCCGCATGAGCCCGGCATCCGCACCTCAGACCTAACCCGGCTGGATCTCGAACGCGACTTTCAAATCCAGTTCGCTGAGTTCTATCAGCGTCAGAAGACCATTCAGCAACGTCAGGCCGCGGAACTGAATGTTCTGGTGAAGGAGCAGAACTCAAAGCTCGCGGCGATTCACGAACGTTATGAACGCGCAGCAGCTGAGCTGCAGGAAGAGCGCCAGCGAGTGTTCGAGTGGTGGCGACACCTCTGCGACGAGAATCTAGCTTCCTTGCGGAGGATCGACCAGGATGAGGCCCAGGCATGTGCGCTTGACGCAATTTCCCTCGAGGTGTCGGTCGAAGCAGATAAAGAGGATCTGGCCACCCAACTCGTGACTTCAGAGGCTGCACAGGGCTTCCTGGGGAAGACAGAGAGTGTGGAGACAGGGAATTTAACTGCAGCGGAAGAAGAGCAACATTGTACACTCTAAGCCGCACATTCCACGACCAATCAGTGGTCCCCAGTCCGCACGATACGACACGCTCACTCCGAGTCACTACCGCCATTCACATTGCGGGTGATATACCAGGTTCCGTGTTCAGTAGCACCTCTCGCGACGCCTTGACACCACCATTACTCTTACTGGCGCACACGAACCAGTCTGAGTCGCCGTACAATCTCACTACGGACCAGGTTTGCCTTCCATCAACGAGAATCAAAACACTATCACCGGCCTATTGTCTCAAAGTGATCATGTTTCGGATCGTCGTAGCACACCGGAGAGCAGAGGTTCGGACTCGGACTTTGTGGAGATCTATTGTCGGAGAACTGTCACCTGCATGTCCAATGCCCACTCTTGTCCCTATTCCATGTCAACACGTGCAACCAGCAGTGCCAAGCGCAAACCCGAACTTCCTATTGCCGACCAAAAGCGTCACGAAACCACGCGCGCGAGCTTCTGAACATGCGCGATAGGAACCAGATTGATCCTGACACAAGACTCGCAACGTCGGAGTCGTACACGGTCTGCTTTCGGACGTTGTTTTGGTGTGTTTCTTGGCAAGTTCAAAGTCACACATGGCGCGTCAACACGACCACGTGCGCAGCATCCCTATGCAAGAGCAGCACGCGCCCGTGGAAGCGAGCGAGGACGTGTCCAGGCTATATGCTGCCAGAAGTTGGGGCGCGCCGGCCGTGTCGATCGCCGAGAAGCACAACTCACCAGTCCCGTTGCTGGCCCGCGTACCGATCGAACTCATTCACGTCATTCTACGCGCAAGTGCTGAGGATTGCGGGGCGACAAATCGAGCTGTTGTCAATTCCATTTCCAGGACCTGCCGCTTGGGTTACACCATCGCCATCCCGCTCTTGTATCGCGTGGTCGTAGTCAATGTTCCGGACTACACGACACTCTATAAATGCTTGTTCGACGAGCAGTCACCATTCACAGAAGGTGTTCTGTGCGAGCCTGCGGTGCGCCGTTTGTGCCCGTTGGTGCAGCACCTGGTCCTTCGCACACCCGACTCTCTATCACCACTCACCTCAGACCACACCAACTGGTTGACACGGCTATCTTCAATCTTTGTCGACTATCCTAACCCGGCTGTAAGGCTGCCGACAGATATCCTCGGCCCGACGCGTGTCCACTACAGCAACAGGTATCCAAAAGTGCTGCCCCCCTCAGTAACCCACGTCTCGTTCTCACCAGAATTTGACGTGAACGGAAACATACTCTGGCATGAGTTCATGTTTCTTCAAGAGGGGGACAACTGGTCGCCGACTGTCACGCACGTCAGTCTCGAGTTTAACCAGCGCATCCGGATGCACGAAGATTTCCAGCTCACCAACCTTCTGGATTGTATTCTCAACGTTCCGGAAATCGAGTTGATCGTACTGCATCTCTCCGGGGATGCCCTACATCCTGAATCACTGAATATGGCTTTAATAAGTCTCTGCGGTGTGCAAGATTGCAACCTTGTGCAGCTGTGGGCAGATGATCGCCAGTTCGACTCGTACGGGCATGGCACAGTCATAGACATCATGATCGCCGATGCTTACGCGGGTCGCACACCTTGGATGGAGGCTCGGGCGCTGACTGATGAAGAACTAAATGAAGTTCGCGAATTCCCTTTGGGGAACTCTGAGGATGGCGAAGAGGACGAGGACGAGGACGAGGACGAGGACGGGGATGAGGACATGGCCGACTTGGTGTAACTTGGAACTAGTACAACTTCGAGCATCATTGTTTCCCGCTTAGTTTCACCCGAAATGCGTCAAATAGGCCCCATCCCTCTGTAGAATATATTTGCCAGTGTTTGGGCAAAGAGCCGACGAGTCCAAATGTCGGAGTCGACATGGCTCGGCTTCAATTTCTTAAGCGACCCGCTTCTGGACGACAGTTTTCTGGTAAGCCGGTGCTCAGTGATGCACTAGCTCAGCCACGTACAAAGCATTCCCATGCAAGAGCAGCACGGACTCGTAGAGCCGAGCAAAATTGTGTCCATGCGGTATACCAACGGGAGCCGCGGCGCACCAACCCTGTCGCGCACCAAGGAGCACCGCAACCCACCAGTCGCATCGCTTACAAGCTTACCAGTTGAACTGGTTCGCGAAATTTTGCGCGTGAGCGTTGAAGCTTGGGGAGCGACCAACCCGGGTGCCGTCGATTCCATTTCAAAGACCTGCCGCCTCGGTTATACCGTCGTCATTCCGGTCCTGTATCGTGTGGTTGTAGTCGATGTTCGAGACTACACAACACTTTACGCTCGCCTGTTTGACAGTCAGTCGGCATTCACGGAAGGAGTTCTGTGCGAGCCAGCCGCGCGCCGTCTGTGCTCGTTGGTGCAGCATCTGGTGCTCCGCACCCGTGGTTCGCTATTAGCGCTGACTCCGGACCACTTCAAACAATTGAACCAGCTGTCTTCGGTTCTGGTCGACTTTATCAGCCCAGTGTTCGACTTCCCAACCATCGTTAATGGCGCGACTCGCGTTCACATTAGCGATGGGTTTCCCGAACAACTACCGCCTTCGGTAACGCATGTTTCATTCTCAATACCATTTGTCGGGGACGGGAGAATCAGTATGGTCAGTGGCAAATTTGACACGCTCGACGATGAGCACAACTGGTCTCCGACCATCACTCACGTCAGCCTCGAGTTCACGGGGAGCATTGCGTACGAGACCGAAATCAGCGACTTCCTGGATTGTTTCCTTTGCCGTCCAGAAATTGAGATGATTGTGGTGCATCTCATTGAGGACGCCGTCCATCCCAGATCACGGGATATGGCTCTACGCGGCATCTACGACGTGCAAGATTGCGATCGCGACCGCGTCCAGTTGTGGACAGACCATCGTTGGTATGACAGAATACCAAAGGCATGGACATCATGGTCAGCGATGCATACGAAGGTTGAACGGCTTGGACAGAGTCTTGGAGATTGACTGCACAGGAACTGGCCGAGGCTGCCAAGGTCGACCAGGAAGAGGACGAGGAAGAGGAAGAGGACGAGGGGGGAGAGGACGAGGAGGACGAGGATAACGATGACGACGAGAATGAGGATTACCTCGCGGATGAGAGAGGTCTTTTCCGGGGCCTTAATTGGATGAACCAAATTTTCTCGTCTGCCGCTACGCGGTGTTTATGTACATGCTGCGCATTTGTTTCTGTTCATCGCTGGAGCAGAGCAACCGCGGAGTTTGTGTTCATGCTACGCATCCGTTTCTGTTTCGCTTATCCTTGGAGCAACCGCAGAGTCCCGTGGACAATTTGTCCGCCGCGATGCTGTGCTCGTTCCCGTGATTTTTCCTGACGCATGAACGTGCGATGCCTACCCGAATAGCTGCGGCATGTCTTTACAATGTTCTTGTCTGCATTTGGCTTCATACGAGGGAGCCGGGTTCATATGACAAGTGGCGACACAATGCTTGCCCGGAGCGTCCAGGTTATTGCAGGGTACGATTAAGAAGCACCGCCAATGTGAAGTAGAAGGTGACATCTGATGCATTTGTACGCACTCCTTAGTCGCTGAACATGCACATCGAGCTGTGGCAAATACAACGGATGCCACAGCATGAACGGTGGCAAGCACCGTTTCCGCAATGGCACTACCGCCTCGTGCTTCACTTGAACAAAATAACCTAATCTCGCAAGCTCCAAAGAACATGGAAGATCTGGAGTTCAAAATGCCCTTGTGCCACAACTAATGGCGGGACGGCGCCGAGAGTGCTCGTGGGTGTGGGCATCGTCCAACATGCCGACCCAACCGCCGCGAGGTATTCTGCCGGGCGGCAGCCGGCCCTTCTTGAATGATAAGTAGACAATGGATCAATACGACTCAGACTGGAATGCGAAATTGAGTTCCGGCCAGAAGTGAGGATAGCTTGCATGTGTCTGTCCAACTCTAAATCTTTTCGTGTCACCATCGCATAAGCCTCGCTCTCTTCCTCATCAATTGGTTCATGAAGTGGTCGAGTTAATTGATCATCTCTCCCCGCCTAGCGCATCGTGCTATGCATCACACCGCGCTTGCCTATCTCGGTGCTGGGCCTCAACGTTGATGACTTCATTAACTCAATGAAGTCGCCGACTTGAGAGTGCAGACGGGGACTGGTCCTGTAGAATAGACGCTAGGTCATCTGCCAGTGCAGGTACTGCTGCTCCCACTTCACGAAGAACAATTGCATCCAAATTCGAAGGCTGCGTCCCATGAAATCCTCACGCCACGGAAATCCTCACACCACGTGTTTCGTCTTTGAACGTGCAGTTGATTCGAGTGGGAATCCTGAGGCAGATGAAGCTTATTTTTGACGAGCGTGCATCTAGAAGCTGAGAGTGTTTGTTGCTTAAATGTAACTTAGGGTTCGGACAAGCAAGCCTCGAACGTCCACCCAGTTGTTCGAAGACAAGCACAGTGATTGAGAATTTAGCTGTACAGTAGCGGTATCGACAAGCCCGAAATGACGTAGACACCAACAACATGACAAAGGGATAAGTCACTAGGAGCGAACAGAGACTACAAGTGGATTTTGGATACATGTGAGACGGAGCGTTCGAGAAAGGCAGCGGATCGGGACCCATGTCGAGGTCATCGCGGAGGTCGTAATGAGAAGCGCAAACCGTCACGCCTAGTACTTGTTCTCAGGGACCCGCTCGAGGGAGCGTGAGCTCCGCTCGTTCGCAAGGTCGAAACCAGCGCCGTTGAACTCCGGGTGCGGCGCCGCATGCTTGTTCCCTGCACCTCCACGACCGAACGTGCTGCTCGGCGCATGCGTCGGAAGCAGCTGGTTATTTCCGCCAGGCGACGCAAGAGCCGCCGCGGGGTCGCGCGAGCGCGAACGTGCGATATTGCCAACACCACCACGACCAGTCGAATGTGCGCGTGCACGTTCCTCATCACGAAGCGCACGTACGACGCGCTCGTGGTCCGCATCGGCGGCGGTACGGTCGTTGAGAGGGTCGCGCGAGGGGCTGCGGATGTTGCCGGCGCCACCGCGACCGCTGTGGGTGACGACGTGGCGGCCTTCGATCTCGCGGCCGCTGACGTGGCTGAAGTCGTCAGGTCCGTCGGCGGGACGAGGGCGGCCGCGGGATTCGCTGGGCGAGCGTCCGGCTTGTGCCTGGGTTTCAGGTACGATATTGCCTACGCCTCCACGGCCAGACGAGATCTAAGGAACGAAAGATGATGTCAGTGAGAGCACTTGAGGATGGGAGGACGGAAGAGATGTGGCGCAACAGAAGGAAGAGAGGGATTGCCCGAGGGGATTGCCCAGTGCTGTGCAAGAAGGCGGACCCTGACCGCAAACAGCAAACAGAGCCGCCCCCGCGATCCGCACTTGGCACCGCTCCGAGGCGTGCGAAAGAACGACGCAAGAGTTGCGCGAGATGCCCTGACACGAACCAAGGCACAAACGTGGCGCGAGCCATGACGATGAAGCCAAGGCAACGTGTGCAGACGAATGTTCGCGATGCGTAGGGCAACTCGATAGGACATCGAGAAACATCGGTCGACGATGTGAAGTCGTGGACCGCGTATGAAAACCAGCAAGATCGAGACAATGCGCAATGGTAACCGACAGTAATGAGGAATGTGTACTCACGTAGGTGGGCTCGGTGTTGCGGCCACGGCGCTCCTCAGTGTGGTCTTCGTAGGCAGACATTTGAGTCAGTCGGTGGTTCGTAGAGAGGTTTGGAGAGATGACGAGAGAAAGAGAGGATGCGCTTGAGTGAAGGAAGACCGCGTGACGGAGACTCGGTTTTTATGCTACTGATCGCATTCGGACCGGCTCGGGAGGAGTTTGTCGGCCGACGACCGTTGACTCGCGCGCCAGGACACAAGCGCGACAAGCTCGTGCGCGCCGGGGTCTGCGGGTTCGGGCGGAGCAGGATGATGCGAGCACCGGAAACGGCGTGTACACGGGATGCGGTGGTATGGCGTTCGGCAATTACGGGCGAACGGACAGCGGACGGAACATGCACAGGTACCAGGTTCACTTCGGCTTATGGGCCTTAGCGAGACGTAGGCGATTAAGCGAGGGCCAGGGGTGTTCGGAGGGGAGGAGGCGGCGGTTGACGAGGCGTGGGTCACATGTCTGGCTGGGCAACTGAGCACGACGAGGGGTGACCAGCTGACGCCACTTGGCCCAGGCGGTGCCCATCTCGTGTGTGACGGCACCAAGTGAATAGAGCGTCGGCAGGAAGCGAGAGGAGGTCGGGCGGAGAACGTGTCTCGGACGAAGGGTCGCGAAGCACCACCAAGCGCGCACGGTGAAGCCCAACACCAGCTGAACCAACTTAGAACATACCTTTCGTGCCGAAGCTCTTTAATTTTTCACCCCATGCCTTCCAGCTGCTCTGGCTTGCAATGCTGGCTTCGTATTCGACGGTCATAGTGGTCGGTTTTGGGAGATGAAGAGGGGTTCGAGCGGCAGCGGAGAACTAGAAAAGATCTGCTCCTGGTCACTGACACGGCCTTTATATACTCGGGCGCAAGGACACAGCTCAGGTGACGCCTTTTGGTGCGCTGAATGACACAGATCTTGTTCCGCGGTGCTCGTGATCACCATCCAGCGTGACCCAAGCCGAGCACAACCCGATCCACCGTTGCCGTAACAAGCAACCCGGGGCCCCTACTCACTTTGCCGTAAACTCAAATGCGAACGTGTGCCCTAACCCAGCCTGCCACGGCTGCGAGAACACCGGTGTCGCCAGGTTGCGCAAGCATCGCGCTCGAAGCCTGCCGTAAAACTCGCACGTCAACCTCGGCACCAGCTCTGGACATCTGACCGCCACTGAGCAGGTGCGGGTGGCTTGGTCGGCGCTCAAAATAAGTTTTTAAATGCTCGGTGTTTTGGAACCCGAGGCGTCATTTGACGGGAAGAAGGTCGCATTTTTTGGTGCTCCGACCTGGCATCGACAGACAAGCACACGTTGGATTTCATTACCGAACAACATGCCGACAAAGTCTGGGAACCCCTCACTCCCATTTCTCCGGAACACTGAACACGAGCTTGCCGTACACCTTCCCAGACTCTTGCAACTCGAGGCCTTCTCTCAGCGTGGCCAGACTGAATACCTCGCGCTTCGTCGCGATGGTCGGAAGTGTCCCCTCTTCGACCAGTTTACCCAGTTTCTCCAGAATCTGGCCTTGGGACT
>Ga0247815_10001069_pt1 | contig 21142 bp, 17 predicted proteins | sample UWRJL194509B1_FD_181014 | JGI IMG/M metagenome (GOLD analysis project Ga0247815, IMG submission 181014) | Plant litter microbial communities from Arlington Agricultural Research Station in Wisconsin, United States - UWRJ-L194-509B-1 | ecosystem: Environmental > Terrestrial > Plant litter >...
AACGCGGATTTATATGGATTTTTTTGTTGTGTTATCAATTTTTTTGTCATCTCGACCGAAGGGAGAGATCACACTAGAAATTCCTCAACGAGATCGTCAATCTTTGTCGATTTACGAGTGTGATTTCTCCTGCGTCGAAATGACTACTGGAGGGCTAATTAAAGGATTGCGAGATGGCAGGCGGATGATACGGATTCGCTAACGCGAAAACGCGGATTTATATGGATTTTTTTTGTTGCGTTATTCGCGTTTTTTGTCATCTCGACCGAAGGGAGAGATCATACTAGAAATTCCTCAACGAGAATCGTCAATCTTTGTCGATTTACGAGTGTGATTTCTCCTGCGTCGAAATGACAACTGGAGGGCTAATCAAAGGATTGCGAGATGGCACGCGGATTACACAGATTCGCTAACGCGAAAACGCGGATTTATATGGATTTTTTTGTTGTGTTATCAATTTTTTTGTCATCTCGACCGAAGGGAGAGATCACACTAGAAATTCCTCAACGAGAATCGTCAATCTTTGTCGATTTACGAGTGTGATTTCTCCTGCGTCGAAATGACAACTGGAGGGCTAATTAGAGGATTGCGAGATGGCAGGCGGATGACACAGATTTGCTAACGCGGAAACGCGGATTTATATGGATTTTTATTATTGTGTTATTCGCGTTTTTTGTCATCTCGACCGAAGGGAGAGATCACACTGGAAATTCCTCAACGAGAATCGTCAATCTTTGTCGATTTACGAGTGTGATTTCTCCTGCGTCGAAATGACAAGCACTAGCCCTGATAGAAGTGGAAATCCTTTTGTTCCGGGGTTCGGAACAAAAGATTGAAACGGATAGCAGGAAATAGCTCCTGAATCTGCGACTTTACTCAGAGTTACAAAACGTTGATTTAATTGCAATTTAGAAAATTAGAATCTAAAAATTAAAGTCCTAAATCTAGTACGTAAGAAATCTTAACGGCGATATTGTCCTCAAATTTTAATAATTGGTTGGGTCCGTAACGGTAAAATCCTCCCAAACCAAAACCTTTAAAAATCCTGTTTAATTCGATTCCTGATTCAAAAAAACCTTTGTCAAGCGTTTTGTATTCCGGGCCAACGTGCTGTTGTGGATTTTCCATATTTCCCCACGCCATTCTAGTCACTAAAACTAACGATGGACGAACTTTTTTGAGTATTTTAATACGGTCAAAACCATGTTTGATTTGAAAAAAGATGTATTGGCTTGAGAAAAACTCATTAAAATACATGGTTTCAAAACTGTTTCTGCCGGCAAAAGTAATACGCTGGATTACGGTTTCTTTGGTTAAGTTATTCGGCATTGTGTTGTACAAATGTGTTATGGGCACGTCGCCCATGGCGTAACCTCCCTGCAAAAGCAAACTCGTTTTCTGGCCGTTCAGGTATTTTTTTTCGTACTCAGTTTTGAAATCTATTTTTCCAAAAGCAAAATCATTATCTAAGACATCTGGTAAAGACTGCGTATATTGAAAAGTAAATCTCGGAAATCTTTTGTCTGATTCTGTTCTGCCGGTTGGTGTCTGCATAAAGTCGCTGAAAGGTGCCCAGACAATAGAAATCATTGCGGTAGTCATGATATAATTCGAATATAATTTTCCGTTCAAATTAAAAAGATAATCGAATTTCGGTTCAACATCTGTTCTGGCTAATTCTAAAACAGCTTCTGTTTTCGGAATTATTTTAGTCTGCACATTGGCTTTCCAGCTGGTGTATTTATAAAAAGTGCTGATATTAATAGGACGCGGATCATAAATTTTAAAAACACGTTTGTCAACTGCAAAAACGGTACTCGCAATTTCCCGGATATCATCTGTATAAGACCCGTTTACCCACGTATTCGTCGATTTGTCGAGTAAAACGCCAGTTCCTATGCTGTATTTAAAAACACCATCTTTTGTGCCGTAAGCGGTATAGCCTTCAATTCTGAAATTTTTAGAAAAACGATCGTTTGTAATACCTCCAAGACCCAGACGAAAACCTTCATAATTATTAAAACTAATGATTTTCTTTAAATCAAGATCAACTGGCCCAATCGGGAAATAACCATTAATGATTTTTCGGCCCAGCCCCAAACGTTTTTCAATTCTTTTGTTAATAGACAAGCTGTCGAGCAATTGATATGTTTTCTGTCCTTTAAGGTCTAAAGTGTCTTTTCTGTACTCGTTCCAGAAAGCTTCAGGTTTTTTATTGGCATCTTCTTTAATTTCTATATAAAGCGCCGGATTTTTCACCGGAGTGTCAGTGTTGTAATGAATGTCGAAATTGTTGCTTTCAGAAAGTAGATAGGTAAAATCAGAAGCCGCTTTTTTTCTTGGTTCGAAATTCTTTTCGACGTCTCCGTCAAACTGAATGGTACCGCCCAAAATTTTAATATCATCGTCATTTTTTCCTTTTACAATCTTAAAAGTGGTATTGCTCTGGAACCACACTTTTTCACCCGGAACATATTCAAATTCATGAATCCCGCTGATGTCTAAAACGCCTTTGATGCGCATTACCGCTTTAGCGACAGCAAAATTTTCCTGATCGATATATAAAACGCCTTCTAAACCTGATGCTTTTCTTTTTTGTTTGTTTTTAAAGTAAATCATAAAAGTAGAGCGGCCTTTTATGGCTACAGTATCCAGCAGCTTATAGTTGTAATCTGCGAAAGCGTTATTCGAAATCGGATTTTGATATTTGGTTTCAAACAATTCATATTTAGGATCATATATTGAAATCGACTGCAGATTGAAAGCAATAATTTCATAAACCGGCTGTTTAAAACCTGCCATTTTAGTGCCTAAAATAGTTTCTTTGAGCTTGTTGTCTGTAAACTGATATTGAGAAACTTTCTCGGTCTGAAATAAATGCTGTCTGCTGATGATTTCCTTAAACTTATAATCAGACGAATCAATGTTGATTTTCTTTTTGTTTAAATCTTTATAAACAGCAGCAGAATCAATTCTGCCGTCAATCGAATCTGGGTTGGCAGTAACAATTAATTTATTGTAGCTTTTATAATCAAAACTGCGAAGTTTTTTTTGTGGATTGTTCTCGTTTTTATGCGCAATAACCTTCTTTATAATCGCTAAAGCAGGATTTTCATTCGAAATAACGACTTCTTTTAAATCATCTGTTTTTTCTGAAAGCGAAACGGCATAAAACTTTTTATTGTCTGCAACTGCAATAGTTTTGGTTTGGAAGCCAATATAAGAAACGCTGAAAGTAACCGGTTTTTGAGCAGCTTTAAAAATAAATTTCCCGTCAACATCAGTAATTGTATTCGTGTTGTCCGAAGATTTAATAGTTGCAAACGGAAGCGGTTTATTGCTGGAATCTGTTACAATTCCGTTTATTTGAAATTGTGCCTGAATGGTGAGCGTGAAAAACAAAGTCAAAAAACAAAATAGCTTCATACAGAGTGATATAGTTTCAAAAACGAAAAGAAATTCATTTTGGTATGCAAAAATAAGAATAAAAAAATCCGTCTGGTAATATTTAACCAAACGGATTTTTAATTTAGGTTACAAAAAGTTACACCTTCATGATTTCAGCTTCTTTCGCAGCTAATAATTCATCGATTTTTCTGATGTAAGTATTGGTTAAGTTTTGAACTTCTTCTTCGGCAGATTTACAAACATCTTCAGAAGTTCCTTCTTTTTCTAATTTTTTAATATCAGTGTTGGCATCTTTACGAACGTTACGCACACCAATTTTTGCATCTTCAGCTTCAGATTTTGCCTGTTTGGCTAAATCACGACGGCGCTCTTCTGTCAAAGGCGGTACACTGATGATAATGACGTCTCCGTTATTCATTGGGTTGAAACCAATATTGGCTACCATAATTGCTTTTTCAATAACCTGCAGCATGTTTTTTTCAAAAGGCTGCAAAGTAATTGTTCTGGCATCAGGAACACTGATTTTTGATACTTGAGAAAGTGGTGTTGCTGATCCGTAATAATCTACAAAAACACTTCCCAGCATTGCCGGAGAAGCTTTTCCTGCACGAATGTTAAGAAATTCTTTCTCTAAATGCGCAATCGAACCATTCATTGATTCTTCTGTACTATCTAATATAAATTCTATTTCTTCAGTCATTTTTTTTGCTTTTTAGATTTTTAGACGATCGTATTTTTAGATTTTAAAATGGACGCGTCTAATTTACTAACTAATATGATTTTATTTTTTTTTAAGATTGCTTTTAAGATTATCAAAATTTAGAAAAATCTAATGATCTAAAATCTAACAATCTGAGTAGTCTAAATATTTACTACAGTCCCGATATTTTCGCCTTCGCAGATTTTTAATAAATTTCCAATTTTGTTCATGTCAAAAACAACAATTGGCAGTTTGTTTTCCTGACTTAAAGTAAAGGCCGTGGTGTCCATTACGTTTAGTCCTTTTTTAAGAACATCATCAAACGAAATAAAATCAAATTTTACTGCCGATGCATTTTTTTCCGGATCACAGTCGTAAACACCATCAACACGGGTTCCTTTTAGGATCACATCTGCATTAATTTCGATTCCTCTCAAAACAGCTGCAGTATCAGTAGTAAAATACGGATTTCCGGTTCCGGCACCAAAAATTACAATTCGTCCTTTTTCAAGATGACGGTCTGCTCTTCTTTTAATGTAAGGCTCAGCAATAGATTCCATTTTCAGTGCAGTCTGCAGACGGGTTTTCATTCCTTTGTCTTCAAGAGCGCCCTGCAAAGCCATTCCGTTAATAACCGTGGCAAGCATTCCCATATAATCTCCTTGCACTCTATCCATTCCGGCACTTGCTCCGGCAACGCCTCTAAAAATATTTCCTCCTCCAATAACAATAGCAATTTCTACTCCTTTGCTGTGAATTTGTTTGATCTCGTCAGCATATTCGGCCAGTCTTTTAGGGTCAATTCCGTATTGTAAATCACCCATTAAGGCTTCGCCGCTAAGTTTTAGAAGAATTCTTTTATATTTCATGTGTGTGTTGCGTTAATTTGTGCAAATATAGACATATTCTGATTTTTAAAAATAATGTTTGCAAAAAATTAATTGTTCTTTTCTGATTAAATTTTCAATCATTTTAAGATTATTTTTTTTGAATATGATAAAAGTCAGAATACGTCTTTTTAAAATTCGTAAATTTATCGTATTCAAAACGAACATATATGAAAAGTATTGTAGCCAAAGCCTTATTCAACAGTTATTCGTACAGCGAATACAGAAAATTAGTTACCGATTTATTATCAGAAGGAAAATCAACCGGTGATCAACAATCAGAAAGCCTGACGAATTATACCAAGTTGAATGAAGCCAGAATGAATCGCCTGCAGAAAACAGTTACCATTTCTGAAGAAGCAATTTCAAAACTGCAAAACTTAAACAATCATTATATATGGCTGGTAATTTCTGAAGGCTGGTGCGGTGATGCGGCGCAGATACTCCCAATTATTAATAAAATGGCGCTTGAATCGAATAAAAAAATAGACCTGAGGATTGTTTTGAGAGATCAGAATGATGATTTAATGAATCAATATCTGACAAACGGCGGAAGAGCAATTCCTAAACTAATCGTGATTTGTAAAGAAGCAGGAATTGTACGCACACATTGGGGTCCCCGGCCAAAAGGCGCAACAGAGCTAATGGCTGATTACAAAAGGGATTTTGGTGTTATTGATGAAAAAATCAAAACAGACCTACAGTTATGGTATCTGGCAGACAAAGGAATTTCAGTTCAGGAAGAATTGGTTGAGATTATGGAAAATATTAAATACAATCGATTGTAATTCCTGGTATTTGTATTTGAACAAAAAAGGTTTGTAACGTGCTGAAAACAAATAGTGTAGTGTGTTGAATTGTATTAAATTTTTTGTATCTTAGTAACATAAACCCGCTTCTATTATATACTTTTTGTTTGCTCTTTTTATTGGTGTCTATTTAATGTCTAACAAAAAATACACTATTATGAAAAAGTTGTTCGAAAGGTTTTACGATTTTTTTTCTACATTTTTGTTTGGAGGAAAAAATGTGCCTCACTATTAGTTCAAAATGAGAAGTATGATATAAATTACTACTCTGATTGAGAATTTGGCACATTACTCTTGCCTCGCGTAATGTGCTTTTTATTTTTATGTAAAACTTTCTTCAAATAGCGTGATGTCGATTGCATATTTAACATCATAATCACCAATTTTTGTTCGGCGTAAAGCGGTTAAATGCGATCCTGAATGCATTGCTTTTCCAAAATCAAACGCAAGTGAACGAATATAAGTCCCTTTACTGCAAACCACTCTAAAATCAATTTCAGGTAATGCAATTCTGGTAATTTCGAATTCGTGAATTGTGGTTTTTCTGCTTGCAATTTCTACCGTTTCTCCGGCTCGTGCGTGTTCATACAAACGAACTCCGTCTTTTTTTATGGCCGAAAAAATAGGTGGTTTTTGGTCGATTTCGCCTAAAAACTGTTTTACGGTTTCGTGAATTAAAGGTTCGTCAATATGTGAAGTTGGAAAAGTTTCATCTATTTCTGTCTCTAAATCATACGATGGGGTTGTAGCTCCAATATAAAATGTTCCCGTATATTCTTTGGCCTGACCTTGAAGTTCCGAAATTCTTTTAGTGAATTTTCCGGTACAAATTAATAATAACCCGGTTGCTAAAGGATCTAAAGTTCCGGCGTGGCCGATTTTGAACTTTTTTGGAAGCCCGGCTTTATTAATCAAAAGGTATTTTAATTTATTGACAGCTTGAAACGAACTCCATCTTAAAGGTTTGTCTATCAGTAAAACTTGTCCGTCTAAATATTCTTCAGGTGTCATTATATAATGGTAAGCGGGTGAATGAAAAAGTGAATCAATAATAAAATGATTCCGGCGATTATTCGGTAATAACCAAAAACTTTAAATCCGTTTTTAGTCAAAAATCCAATGAAGGTTTTAATGGCCAAAAGTGCGACAATAAAAGCCACAACGTTACCAATAATCAATAAATTGATATGATCTTGCGATAATTCAAATCCTGCTTTATAATAGTCGTAGCATTTTTTTACAGTTGCGCCCAGCATGGTTGGAACTGCTAAAAAGAATGAAAATTCTGCCGCGGTGGTTCTGCTCAATTTTTGAGACATTCCGCCAACGATACTGGCACCGCTTCGTGAAACTCCGGGAATCATTGCCAGACATTGAAACAATCCAATTTTAAAAGCTTGTAGATAGGTTATTTCCTGTGAATCTTCTGCTGTGTTTGGTTTGTTGAACCATTCGTCTACTTTCAGTAAAATCAATCCTCCAATTAAAAGTGAAATTGCCACTGTAACCGGATTTTCTAGTAAGCCATCGATGAAATCGCTTAATAATAATCCTAAAACTACGGCCGGAATAAAAGCCACCAAAAGTTTAAAGTAAAAATCGAGAGTTTGAAAAAAACGTTTGAAGTATAAAACAACAACCGAAAGTATAGCGCCCAGCTGAATTACAATCGTAAAAAGTTTGGTAAAATCATCGTGCGCAATTCCAAAAAAAGAAGACGCAATAATCATGTGGCCAGTTGAAGAAACAGGTAGAAATTCTGTAATTCCTTCAATAATAGCAAGAACAATAGCTTGTAATGTATTCATTTAAATAGATTTTTAGATTTTCAGACATCTTAGGTTTTTAGACTTTTTAAGATTAATCTAATAATCTAAGATGTCTGAGAATTCTAAGGAGCCTAGAAGTCTATTTTGATTTTTTGAAAATAGAATAAATCGTGATTCCAAAACCAATTAAAACCGTTGTTGGAGCCAATCTGATACGTCTGAAACTGAAAACATCTTCATTAAAAACATTCGGATTATCGCTGCCTCCGCCGGACATTAATATAAATCCAAGTGCGATAACGCCAATTCCAATCAAAAGAATTTTGTAATTGATGGTGTCAAAAAGGAATTCCTGTTTTTGAGGCTGCTGTTCGTTACTGATATTTTTCATTTTGTTATTGTGAGGAACGAAGTGATCTTATCCTCTTTATAAGTTTATTTTTAATCTAATATCTAAAGTCTACAATCTAAAATTAATACAGATCGTCTGTTCTTAAATTCAGGAAACGTTGTGTTGCAAAGTGCGTGCTTACCCAGGTAATTAAAACACCTAACCCGAAAACGGCCAATAAAACCAATCCGATTAGTGCTTTATCTTCTAAAATGCCTAAACCTGGAAAATTAGTTTCTACATAAAATAAAACGCCAATTAAAGCAACAATTGCCAATCCTGCTCCCAGCATTCCTAATTTTACGCTTCGCATCACAAATGGTTTACGAATAAACGATTTGGTTGCGCCCACCATCTGCATGGTTTTAATAATAAAACGGTTGGAATGTATGGATAAACGTAAGGAACTATTGATTAATAGAACAGCAATAATCGCAAGAAAACCGCTTATAATCAAAATCCACATACTTACTTTTTTGATGTTGTCATTTACCAGATTGACTAATTGCTTGTCATAAACAATATCTTCAATCATTGTATTTTGACGCAGACTGCTTTCGATTTTAGTAATACTGTCTCTTTCAACATAATCTGCTTTTAAGTGAATGTCATACGAGTTTAGTAATGGATTTTCACCTAAAAAGGTCAAGAAATCCTCACCAATAATATCAGTATGTTCTTTGGCAGCTTTGTCTTTAGAAACATAAACAAACGATCTTGCAAAAGGCGCTCTTTTCAATTCAGTATTAAATGCTTTTATGACACTATCATTGGCTTCATTTTTAAAGAAAACCGTCATGGCGATTTTTTCTTTAAAGTCATTGGCCAGTTTTTTAGAATTGATAATGAATAATCCCAGTACTCCTAAAAGGAATAGTACTAGAAAGACACTTAATACAACCGAAAAATAAGAGGAAATTAACCTGCGCTTTTGAAATTTATCAAAGTTAGAACTCATAGTTTGCTTAAATTATGTGGTAAAAATAATAAAGAATTTCTTTATTTAAAGTTAATAACGAACTTTTATACCATAAATGTACAATTTGATATTGAATAAAAGTTTTATTTAACCGCAAAGTGCCAAGGTTTTTTATTATTTACCTTTATAAGAGCAAAGTTCGCAAAGCTTTGTCAACACAAACTTTGCGAACTTTGTGTTTTATGACAATATATTGACATAAAAATCTTTGCGTGCCTTGCGGTTAAACGCTCAAAAAATTATTTCACTTTGTATACTTCAATGCTTTTTAACCAATAAACATGACGCGGACCTGTTTTGATGTCGTTTTTACAAATCAGAATCATTTCGCCATTTTTAACGGGTTTTCCGTTTTCTTCAAATAACACATATGTATTTTCGCCAGTCGGATTGTTGAAAATTTCAGCCCATGAAAAAGTGGCTTTATAATCATCAGAGGCTCTGGCGACGATATAAAAATTGCGGTCTTTATGCCCGTTTTGTTTGATCGCTGCTTTTTCGAGAATGTCTTTCAATAAAACTCCTTTTGAGATTTTATCGTCTTTTTTAACGGCACCATTTTGACCTACAATTTTAAAATTTGATATTGTTGCGACTTTCATTTTGCGTAAAGAATCGACACTTAAGATCAGCGGGAATTCCACTTCGCCTTTTACCAGAATTTCATGATTTACCAATTTCAAACTATCCGCTGGACTTAGTATTTTGTGTTCGCTTTCTTTTTCAGTTGAGGCAGTTTTTTCAGTTGGTGCCTTGTCTTCTTTTTTAGAAGAATTACACATTGTGCCGGTTAATGCAATAAAAAAGACAAGAACGTAGTTGTGGATTTTCATAGGAAATAGGTTTTATATAAATGTAATTGATTTTTTTAAATGATTCTTTAGAGCTTTAACGTTTCCCAAGTCAGCGACAGATAATATAAGCCGCCAATTGTGGGCCCGCCAAGAATTGATGTGTATGCTTTGTTTAAAACATTTGTGGCTCCCAATTTTGCAGTGATTCCCGGTTTTTTGAAATTATAATTCATTTGTGCGTCCATAGTCCAATAGGCGGGAACGTTGCCGCTTACTAAAAACGAAACATAATCAAAGTTGTTTTGATAATGAGCCGTGATGCCTGCGCCAAGATTTTGCCAGATATTAGAAACAGTCAATGTTCCGTTTATATTGAATTCTGGTGTGTTAAACCCGTCTTCTAAGCCATCTTTATCATCTGTTCTGTCGAGTTTTGTGTACGTTACATTTGTTACAGCCGTAAAAGTTTGATTTATTCGGTATTTTAAACCTAAGCTTCCTCCGTAATTATAAATTTTACTTTTCGAATTCGTCCATAATCGATAACGATTTTGAGTGTTTTTTGAATATAAAGCAGCCGGGATTCCATCAGGATCATTTGTAGTTGGAATACTGGCTTCGACCTGAGCAATAAAATTTTTATAAGAGTTGTAATAAAAATCAGCATCGATAAAAAGGTTTTTATCCAAAGTAATCCCTTTAAAACCAACTTCAAAAGACTTCACAAATTCAGGTTTTAAATAAGTGTACGGATTTTTTTGAAGCGTGTTTTTGTTTTTTTCGATTGCAGCAGGCTGCGTTATTCCCAATGTATTTACATCAGTATTTACCTGCGATTGAAATTTATCGATTGAAGCTTTAGTATACGAATTTTCAAAAATACCGTCAGACATAATCCGCAGACCGCCGACACGTTTTACACCGCCGGAATTTACATTAGAAAAGCCTTCGAAAATGCTCGGAATGCGATATCCGTTTTGGTACGAGGCCCTAAAGTTTATGGTTTCTTTTGGAGAATAAACCGCTGTAAACTGAGGTGTGAATTTGACATCAAAATAATCGGCTTTGTCGATTCGGATAGTGGCACCCAAACGCAGTTTCGAATTAAATAAATCTTTTGCGAGCTGTGTAAAACCACCGATTTTTTGATACGTTAAATTTTCAGAAGCATTAACCGGATTAATAAAATAATTTCCGTCAGGCACAATAATGTAATTTCTATAATCGAAACCGCTCAGCAATTTGGTGTCCATTTTTTCAAAAAAAGAAGTAAAAGCTTTGTCCCACTGCAGCAAACCTTCGGCATGAACTAATGTTGATTTTACGCGCAAAGCAGCGCCAATATCCCAATTGTTAATGTCGATTAACTCGTTTTTCTTTTCTTCATAAGCTTCAGTTCCGGGCTCAAACCTGCCCTGGTCAGATGAAGTTCTGGCAATTTTATGCGCATCGGCAATAGCTGCACCATTTGTTATGGCATTTTTATACGCGGTCGTATAATCAGCAAACCATTTATCATCAGATTTATAAGCACGATCCATGTTTTCCGCCAATGAACGCATATTATAGGAGTTTCCTGTATTTTCAGTTGTTGCGTAAGCCTTAACCTGAAAAATTGACGTATGATAATCAGCTGCAAATTGATTTAAAGTGTAGTCATCTAATCTAAATCGGTTAGAACGCTGGTAAATCGTATTAATAAGTGCTGTTTTATAAGTTACAGCCAATTCATGTCCGTCTTTCGGTCGGAAATACAAGCCAAAATCTGCTTTGTAGTTTTTAATATCATAATCAGATATATTAGTTTCGCGATAACCCGTTCGCGCAACAACATAATTTTTGCCATTTAAATTCAATGTTTTTCGGTTAGCCGATTCATTTCCGTAACCATTAACTTCGTCATAAGCCGGATTATCGGCGCCATATAAATTGGTAGAAGCATTTATATTTGGAGCCAAATCGGTTCTGTCATCTGCAGTCCAATCTGTTCCGCCGGTCGACGAAGCATTTATTTTGAAAGCCAATTTAGAATTAAATGTTTTTGCAAAACGCAAATTAAACTGCGAATAGATCTTCGGTGAAAACCGGTCAATATTTCCAACATGATTTACACCAGTCAATTGCTGTATGCTTATTCCTTCATATTCAAAAGGATTTTTAGTCTGAATATTGGCTAAACCATTTATAGCATTCAATCCGTATAAAGCCGAAGCCGTTCCGGGAATAATTTCGATTCTATCAATATCGAGATCATTTGCACCAAGAGCATTCGCAATCGGAGCACCTAAATGCGGCGCCTGGTTATCGATTCCGTCGACCAATTGGGCAAATCTAACGTTGGTCGAATTGGCAAAACCTCTCGTATTAATGACTTTAAAACCCAAACTTGGGGTTATAATCTGCACTCCTTTTACGTTTTCAAGCGCTTCGTAAATTGTGGGCGATCCCATTTTTTTGGCTTCCGCCGATTTTAGTTGTTCGATAGTTATAGGAGAACGCATTATATTTTCAGACCGGCGAGAGGCAGTTATTACAACTTCGTTCAACACTTCTTTTTTGGTGCTGTCTTGCTCTGTTTTAAAATTTTCGGTTTGCGAAAAACTTTTAAGGCCAATAAAAAGCAGTATTAGGTAAAGATTTATTTTCATTATTGAATTGTAATTCAGTATGTTTTAAAATGAATACTGATGATTTGAAAATGTTTTTGGTTCATTTGTTTTTTGGATCAAATTCAGTATGTTTTTTTAAGAATACTGATATGTTGTACAAATGAAGTGTTTTTTATACCTATAAAATATGACCAAAATCATCTTTGTAAATGGAAATGGAAAAATGTCAGAGCTCTTTAAAATTTCAATTGCTGTGTTTCTTTAAGGGCAAATTCCTTAATTCGTTTTTCAATCTCATAAAAAAGGCCAATGGCCCTTTCGCCGGCTTCTGTTAAACGGGCACCGCCACCGCCTTTTCCTCCCAATAATTTTTCGACAAGAGGGCTTTCAGCACGCTGGTTCATTTCCTCCACCAATTGCCAGGCCTGTCGGTATGACATTTTCATTTCTTTGGCAGCATTTGTAATAGAGCCTGTTTTTTGAATATTCTCAAGCAGCCAAATTTTTCCAATGCCTAAAAAGGCACCTTCCGTTTCTTCAATCCAAACCCTGACTTCAATCGAATATTTTTTATCACTGCTCATATGCTCCTTAAATTACTTGTAAAAGTAACTGTTTTTTTATGTAAATCTATTCTTTCATTACTTGAGGATATTGTTTAAAACGAAAAGACATATCTACGTAATCGATTGCTAAAATAGGTATTTTTACGTAATCAAAAATAAGTATTGTGTTATTTTATTTGTTTGTCAGTGAAATAGCTTTGGTACAATCTACAATAAATGTAAATTTGCTGCTTATAATTTTAGTGAAAAAGTTTTTGAACCTTTTCACTATGAACCTTTGAACCTTAAAGAAGAATGAAATACAATCCGAACGAAATCGAAGAAAAATGGCAGCAATATTGGGCCAAAAACCAAACTTTTGCCGCAAAAAACAATTCTGATAAACCTAAATATTATGTTTTAGACATGTTTCCTTACCCGTCAGGAGCGGGCTTACACGTTGGACATCCGCTGGGTTACATTGCGTCAGATGTTTATTCTCGTTTCAAAAGAAATCAAGGTTTCAATGTTTTGCATCCAATGGGATACGATAGTTTTGGACTTCCGGCAGAGCAATATGCAATTCAGACAGGCCAGCGTCCGGAAGATACAACACGTGTTAATATTGACGGAGGTGTTGATAAAGAAGGAAAACAAATCGCAGGTTACCGTAAACAATTAGATAAAATCGGGTTTTCATTTGACTGGGCGCGTGAAGTGCGTACCTCAAATCCTGATTATTACAAACATACACAATGGATTTTTATTCAGTTATTTAATTCATGGTACAATAAAGAGACCAACAGAGCCGAAGATATTTCGACTTTAACGTCTGTTTTTGAAACGGAAGGGAATGCAAATGTACAGGCAGTGTCAGATGATAATATTGCCGTTTTTTCTGCTTCAGAATGGAATTCTTATTCTGAAGATCAAAAAGAAAAAATCCTTTTGCAATACAGATTGACATATTTGGCAGAGACAGAAGTAAACTGGTGTCCTGGTTTGGGAACGGTTTTGGCCAATGACGAAATTGTAAACGGAGTTTCAGAGCGCGGAGGATTTCCTGTTATTCGTAAAAAAATGACACAATGGAGCATGCGAATTTCTGCTTATGCAGAACGTTTGCTTCAAGGTTTAAATGATATTGACTGGAGCGAATCGATAAAAGAATCCCAAAGAAACTGGATCGGGAAATCAGTTGGGGCTTTAGTAAAATTCCAAGTCAAAAGTCAAAAGTCGAATGTCGAAAGTGAAGCTGCACTTTCAGACTTTGGACATTCGACTTTCGACTTTATCGAAGTTTTTACAACAAGACCTGATACAATATTTGGAGTGACTTTTATGACTTTGGCGCCAGAGCACGATTTGGTGGCTAAAATTACAACTCCAGAACAAAAAGAAGCAGTTGAAGCGTATATCGAAAAAACAGCAAAGCGTTCTGAGCGTGAACGTATGGCCGATGTAAAAACCATTTCTGGAGTATTTACAGGAGCTTATGCAGAACATCCTTTTACAAAAGAATCCATTCCGGTTTGGATTGGAGATTATGTTTTGGCAGGTTACGGAACGGGCGCTGTAATGGCAGTTCCCTGCGGAGACGAAAGAGATTATGCTTTTGCGAATTTCTTTAAAGGTCAAAACGGAATGCCGGAAATCAAAAATATTTTCGCCAATGTTGATATTTCTGAAGCGGCTTACGGATCTAAAGACAACGTTGAAATCGCCAATTCTGATTTCTTAAACGGATTAAATTATAAAGGAGCAACTAGAAAAGCAATTGCTAAATTAGAAGAAATCGGGCAGGGGACCGGAAAAACAAATTACCGTTTGCGTGATGCTGTTTTCTCCCGCCAGCGTTATTGGGGAGAACCTTTCCCGGTTTATTATGTAAACGGATTACCGAAGATGATCAGCGCAGAACACCTGCCGATTATTTTGCCTGAAGTAGAGAAATATTTACCAACCGAAGATGGTCTGCCTCCGTTAGGAAACGCCACAATCTGGGCTTGGGATACTAAAAATAATGAAGTTGTTAATACTGATTTGGTAGATAATTTCGAAATTTTTCCTCTTGAATTGAACACGATGCCTGGCTGGGCGGGAAGTTCATGGTACTGGATGCGTTATATGGATGCGCACAATGAAGACAAATTCGCTTCCGCGGAAGCGTTGAAATATTGGGAAAGTGTAGATTTATATATCGGCGGAAGCGAACACGCAACCGGACACTTATTGTATTCTCGTTTCTGGAATAAATTCTTAAAAGACAAAGGTTTTGCTCCCACTGAAGAACCATTCAAAAAACTGATTAATCAGGGAATGATTTTGGGAACTAGTGCTTTTGTTTATAGAATTGAAGGGACTAATAATTTTGTTTCTAAAAATAAAATTGGAGATCATAAAGTACAGCCTATTCATGCTGATGTTTCGATAGTGAATTCTTCTGATGAATTAGATGTTGAAAAATTCAAAAATTCAAGAGATGAATACAAAACAGCAGAATTTATTTTAGACGAGAACGGAAAATACATCGTGGGCCGTGAAGTCGAAAAAATGTCAAAATCAAAATACAATGTCGTAACGCCAGATGATATTTGTGCTGAATACGGTGCTGACACATTACGTTTGTACGAAATGTTTTTAGGTCCTTTAGAGCAGGCAAAACCTTGGAATACTGCTGGAATTTCGGGAGTTTTTGGTTTCTTGAAAAAATTATGGAGATTGTATTTTGATGATAACGGTTTAATCGTAAACAACGACGAGCCAACAAAAGACAACTTAAAAACATTGCATAAAACGATCAAAAAAGTGGCAGAAGATATTGAGAGTTTCTCTTTCAACACTTCAGTTTCTCAATTTATGATCTGTGTGAATGAATTGTCAACTCAAAATTGTCATTCAAGAGCAATTCTTGAACCGTTAGCGATTTTGGTTTCGCCTTACGCACCGCATATCGCAGAAGAATTATGGTCGCAGTTAGGAAATAAAGAATCCATTTCTGATGTTGCTTTTCCTGTTTTTGAAGCCGGACATTTGGTTGAAACTAATAAAGAATATCCCGTTTCTTTCAACGGAAAAATGCGTTTCACTATCGAACTGCCTTTGGATTTAACCAAGGAACAAATCGAAGAAATCATTATGAAAGATGAAAGAACACAAAAACAATTAGATGGTAAAATACCAAATAAAGTAATTATTGTTCCAGGGAAAATAATTAACCTTGTGGGTTAATTAATTAAAAAATTCCAATATTTTAAAAAAATCCAAATTCCAACTTTTGTTGGGGTTTGGATTTTTTTGTGCGTGCATAGTTTGTCATTTCGACTAAAAGGAGAAATCACACTAAAAATTCCGCAATCAAGATCGCCAATCTTTGCCGAGTTACGTGTGTGATTTTTCCTTTCAGTCGAAATGACAAAACTTTGAGCATAATTATTTTTCTTCATTCGCAATTCCTAATCAACATTGGTATTTGGTCCCCAGACTTCGGGATTTTATTAAAAATTTTCATTGTAGTTGTAACATTTTAAATTTTCTGGTATCCAAAGGGCGGATCCGATTATTTATCAACTTAAATCTATTAAAATGAAAAAATGTACTTTATTATTTATAGCCCTTATATTTTCGGCCTTATGTCTAAAAGCTTTTGCACAAACAAAACAATATCCTTTTGAAGTTTCTAAAACCGGAAGCGGCAAACAGGCCATTATATTTATTCCCGGATTTGCTTCTTCGGGAGAAGTGTGGAATGAAACTAAAGCCATTTTCGAAAAAGATTTTACCTGTTATACACTTACAATGGCCGGATTTGCGGGAGTAAACGCGCAGCCAAACCCTTCTTTTGAAAATTGGAAAACAGAAATTGCGAATTACATCAAAACAAATAAAATCGAAAAACCAATTTTAGCCGGTCATAGTATGGGTGGCGGACTGGCATTGGCAATCGCTGCAGATTATCCCGAATTAATTGGTAAAATTGTGGTAGTTGATGCGCTGCCATGTTTAGCGGCTCTAAGCGATCCTTCTTTCAAATCAAAAGAAAATAATGACTGCTCGCCAATGATTGCTCAAATGACTGCCATGAACGAAAAGCAGTTTTATGAGATGCAGCAACAAACCATGCCCAGACTTTTGCAGGATACATCAAAATTGGAACTGGTGGTAAGCTGGAGCGTAAAATCAGACCGAAAAACTTTTGGGCAAATGTACTGCGATTTCTTCAATACTGATTTGAGAGAAAAAATCGGGGCGATAAAATGTCCGTCGTTAATTTTATTAGAATCTTATTTTATAAATTTAAAACCGGCAATCGAAAATCAATACAAAAACTTGAAAACAGCGAATTTCCAGTACGCCAACAAAGGACTGCATTTTATTATGTACGACGATACAGAATGGTATTTGGCGCAGTTAAACAATTTTATAAAATCTTAAAATGGAATTCGAAGAAATCTATAAAACATATTGGGACAGGATTTTCCGGCTTTGTATGGGTTTTGTAAACGATTATGATGCCGCACAGGATTTGGCTCAGGAAACCTTTATCATTGTCTGGCAGAAACTGGAAACCTTTAGAAATGAGTCCGCCATTGGCACCTGGATTTTCAGAATTGCTTCCAATAATTGCCTAAGGCAGATCGAAAAGCAGAAACGTTTTCCTAAAACCGAACTTCCTATTCATCTTTCAGAAGAAAAACAACAATCAATAGAGCCGCAGATTCAGTTTTTATATCACTGTATAGCCGAATTGCCGGAGACCGATCGTATTATTATTTCATTAGAATTAGAAGATGTAAAACAAGCAGAAATCGCCAAAATTGTCGGACTGTCTGAAGCAAATGTACGGGTGAAAATTCACAGAATCAAAGAAAAACTGACTCAAAAATTTAAAGAAAATGGACAACGATAAAACGATAGATTTTAAAGATTTATGGAAAAAACAAACCGTAAATGAACCCAATATCGATGATATATTGATGAGATTAAAACAATTTAAAAAAGCAAATCTTCGCAGCTTATGGAAAACAAATATTTTGCTTTTTGCCACAAGTGCATTTATTCTTTTTGTTTGGTATCATTATCAGCCGCAGTTTATTTCGAGTAAAATAGGAATCGTTTTGGCGATCCTGGCAATGGCAATGTATGTCGCGGTTTATAACCGCTTACTAAAAGATTTTAAGCATATTGATACAACTCAAACCAATCGCGAATATTTAGAGAAACTGATTTTAATTAAAAGAAAACAGCAATTTATGCAGTCTACAATGTTAAGCTGGTATTTTGTTTTGCTTCTTGTCGGCATCTGTTTGTATATGTACGAGTACACTTCAAGAATGACTGTTTTGTATGCGCTGTTTACGTATGCTGTAACCTTGCTTTGGATTGCATTTAACTGGTTCTACCTCCGTCCAAAACAAATAAAAAAACAAGAGAAAAAGATTAACGATCTGATTGCCAAATTTGAAGAGATCAACAACCAGCTTTTATAAATCCTAATCATCTTGGAATTTGAACTATAATGCCAAAATGACATTTTTTGAAATTGGTTCATAAATTGCGGTTTGTTTTGTAACTTTAATTTCAATCAAAAAAATACAAATATGGGAAGTGGATATTTAATTCTGGCTGGACTTATCATGCTTTTCAGCTGGCTGGTAAGTTCAAGACTAAAAAGTAAATTCGAATTATACTCAAAATTGCATTTGCAAAACGGCATGAGCGGTGCAGAAATTGCTGAAAAAATGCTGGCAGATAATGGTATTCGTGATGTACGGGTTATCTCGACTCCCGGAAAGTTAACGGATCATTATAATCCGACAGACAAAACAGTAAACTTGAGTGAGGCCGTCTACAACAACCGAAGTGTTGCGGCTGCGGCCGTTGCAGCACACGAATGCGGGCATGCTGTACAGCATTCTATTGGTTACGAATGGCTGACAATGCGTTCTAAATTAGTGCCAATTGTAAGCGTTGCATCCAATTATGTACAATGGATTTTGATTGCAGGAATTTTAATGATTAAAACTTTTCCTCAGTTGTTATTGGTCGGAATTGTAATTTTTGCTGCAACAACATTATTTTCGATTATTACTTTACCTGTAGAATACGATGCGAGCAACAGAGCACTTGCGTGGTTAGAAAACAAACGTATGCTGACACAACAAGAGCAGGCGGGAGCAAAAGATGCCTTAAAATGGGCGGCAAGAACTTATGTTGTAGCGGCAGTTGGTTCTATCGCTACATTATTGTATTATATCTCAATTTATTCCGGAAGCAGGAGGAATTAATTTTAATGTGGCAATTAGAAAATTAGTCAACTAGATAATTTATGGCAAACCCGACAGGTTTTAAAAACTTGTCGGGTTTTTTTATTTAATTACTGAAGCTTAAAAATAGAAATATTAAACCCCAAATTCCTAATAAGATATAAATACAGTTTAAGTATTGTCTGCTTTCATCTTTGTGGAGTTGAAATAAAAGAATCAAAAGGTATATTATGCTTATTGGAATTGAAAGTAAAAATAAAACGGCTCCAAAAGCAGGCGTGCATGGGCCTCCTGGATTAACATTGTGACATATTGATGCTATTGCGAAATAAACGATAAAAAATATTATGGTTTTAATCTCAGGTTTAATGGTGGTCATGTATTTTTTAAATTATCTCATTTTCAAAGTGTAGAAATTTTCTCATTATCAAATTTTCTCATTGACACATTTACAACTGAATCTGCCTGTCAATCTGCTGATCCAACGAAATAAAAGTTTCTGTTCTTGATACCCCTTCGATAGCCTGAATTTTGGTATTTAAAAGCTGCATTAAATGTTCGTTGTCGCGGCAGATAATTTTAATTAAAACCGACCAGTTTCCGGTAGTGTAGTGACATTCTAAAACTTCGGGAATTTTCTTTAAATCTTTTACAGCTTCAGAGTTTCGGGAAGCTTTGTCGAGATAAACGCCAATAAAAGCCATTGTATTGTAGCCTAAAACTTTTGGATTTACAGTAAATTTTGATCCTGAAATAACGCCCGATTGTTCTAATTTTTTCAAACGCTGATGAATTGCTGCTCCGGAGATTCCTATTTTATTAGCAATCTGCAGAATAGGTTTTCGGGCATCTTCCATTAAATAACGAAGGATTTCCTTGTCGATGCCGTCAATTTCTATTAAAAGGGAGTTGATTTTCATAGGTTTTGATTTGAAACTAATTTTAGTTGTTTAGGTTTTAGTTAGAAATCAAATTTAGCAATAAAACTTTAAAATATTCAAAAAAATGAAGTTTTGCATTGTTGGTCTTTGCGTTAATTTTTTTACCATTAAGATATTAAGAAAATTAAGCTAGGTATTAATTATGTTTAAAAGCAGTATTAAGCATACTTCTTTTTATCCTCTTAATATCTTAATGGTAAAATAAAAAAATTCCAAACCTCAACAGTAAAGTTGGAATTTGGAATTTTCAATATTGTAATTTTAAAAAGAATTTATTTTCCTTTGTTTGCCTCAGCAATATATTTTTCTAAAGCCATTGTCATAGAAGGCGTTTCAGGCGTTGGCGCAAGAATGTCAATTCTCAAGCCATAATCTAAAGCTTCTTTTTGAGTTGTGCTTCCAAAAACAGCAATTCTGGTATCGTTTTGTTTAAAATCAGGAAAGTTTTTAAACAATGATTTAATTCCAGTTGGACTGAAGAAAGCCAAAACATCATAATAAACATCGGCTAAATCAGATAAGTCGCTCATTACAGTTTTGTAAAAAACAGCTTGTGTCCAATCTACTTTTAGATTATTTAGCGTTATAGGAGCATCCGCATTCAATTGATCTGATGCAGGAAGCAAGAACTTTTCGTCTTTGTATTTTTTTATAAGAGGTGATAAATCTGCAAAATCTTTTGCTCCCACGTAAATTTTACGCTTTCTGTACACCACATATTTTTGCAGGTAAAAAGCAACTGCTTCAGATTGACAAAAATATTTCAATCCTTCAGGTACTTTATAACGCATTTCATCTGCCACCCTGAAAAAATGATCAACCGCATTACGGCTGGTCAAAATAATCGCAGTATAGTGATTAAGGTCGATTTTTTGTAATCGAATCTCTTTTGCATTAACCCCTTCCACATGAATAAATGGTCTGAAATCAATTTTTATTTTGTGTTTTTGTTGGAGCTCAAAGTAAGGAGAATTTTCCACTTTAGGTTCAGGCTGTGACACCAAAATTGTTTTCACTTTCATATTATAAACATTTTCTAAGCAC
>Ga0247815_10001074_pt1 | contig 21098 bp, 23 predicted proteins | sample UWRJL194509B1_FD_181014 | JGI IMG/M metagenome (GOLD analysis project Ga0247815, IMG submission 181014) | Plant litter microbial communities from Arlington Agricultural Research Station in Wisconsin, United States - UWRJ-L194-509B-1 | ecosystem: Environmental > Terrestrial > Plant litter >...
AAGGCTGGATGCCGAAACACTTACCATTGTAGCAGATGAGTTTGGTTATGAAATTAAATTTATAACCACTGATATTGAAGAAGCTAAAGAAGTAGTTGCAGACAGAGAAGAAGACCTTGTATTCCGTGCGCCTATTGTTACTGTAATGGGCCACGTAGACCACGGTAAAACATCGCTTCTGGATTATATCCGTAAAGAAAATGTAATTGCCGGCGAGAGCGGTGGTATAACACAGCACATTGGTGCTTATGGTGTAACACTTGATAATGGCCAGAAAATTGCATTTCTTGATACACCGGGTCACGAGGCGTTTACCGCAATGCGTGCCCGTGGTGCCCAGGTTACAGATATTGCCATTATTGTAATTGCTGCAGATGATGATATAATGCCGCAAACTAAAGAGGCTATTAACCACGCACAAGCTGCAGGTGTACCTATTATATTTGCCATTAACAAAGTGGATAAGCCAAATGCTAATCCTGAAAAAATTAAAGAACGCCTTGCCGGTATGAATCTTCTTGTTGAAGACTGGGGTGGTAAAATACAATCGCACGACATATCTGCTAAAAAAGGTACAGGCGTAAAAGAACTTCTTGAAAAAGTATTGCTTGAAGCCGAGTTGTTAGACCTTAAGGCTAACCCGGAAAAAGCTGCCGTAGGTACTGTTGTTGAGGCATTTCTTGATAAAGGCCGCGGTTATATATCTACAGTGCTTGTACAGGGCGGTACACTTCGCCTTGGCGATTATGTTCTTGCCGGTAAACACCACGGTAAAATTAAAGCCATGCATGATGAGCGTGGGCACAATATTAAAGAGGCAGGGCCAAGTACACCTATATCTATATTAGGTTTAGATGGCGCACCTACCGCCGGTGATAAATTTAGCGTATATGCAGACGAAAAAGAGGCTAAACAAATTGCTGCTAAACGTACACAACTTATGCGTGAGCAAAGTGTACGTACACAAAGGCACATTACCCTTGCCGAGATAGGCAGGAGGATTGCTCTTGGGCAGTTTAAAGAACTTAACATTATCCTTAAAGGTGACGTGGATGGTTCTGTTGAAGCACTTTCTGACTCGTTCTCTAAACTATCTACAGAAGAGATACAAATAAACATTATACACAAAGGTGTAGGTGCTATTACAGAGAGCGACGTATTGCTTGCTTCGGCATCAGATGCAATCATTATAGGCTTTAACGTACGTCCTTCGGCGAGTGCAAGACAACTTGCAGACAAAGAAGAAATTGATATCCGTAACTACTCTATCATCTATGATGCTATTGACGACCTTAAGGATGCTATGGAAGGTATGCTTTCTCCGGAAATGAAGGAAGAGGTTACCGGTACTGCAGAGATTCGTGAGGTATTTAAAATATCTAAAGTGGGCTCTATTGCAGGATGTATGGTTACAGATGGTAAAATATTCCGTAACTCAAGAATAAGGCTTATACGTGAAGGCGTAGTTATCTTTACCGGAGAACTAAGCACACTTAAACGCTTTAAAGATGATGTTAAGGAAGTATCTAAAGGTTATGACTGTGGTATGCAGATTAAAAACTACAATGACATACAAGAGTATGACACTATAGAAGCTTACCAGGAAGTAGAAGTTAAGAAAAAGCTTAAATAGTAAAAAGCTTTGATTTATATACAAAGATTCCGATTGCAGTGCTGCAATCGGGATTTTTTATTTATGGGTAACGGCTTCTAAACTTATACCTACAGCGAGCACATTAGGCAGGTAATTACGTTTAGAAAACGAATTTTGTAGTGTAAAAATATATTTTCCTTTTTTAAGGGGCATTGCTTCTTTTATAACTGTAGTTAGATCGCATACGTCGCCCACACAATCTGAATATTCTTTACCTGATGCATCTTTAAGCCTAAACATAACAGCTATGTTTTCCTTATCGCCAGATGGTGCCTCAATAGTTACTTTAAGCGGCACCCCGTCATATTGCGGGTCTTCTACGTGCGAGAAAAGAATGGCAATATCCGCATCCATATCTTCCTTAACGTCAAATTCAAAACTCTTCACATCATTTTGTTGCCAGCGGTTATCCGGGAAATCTACTATGGTCTTACGAATTGTGAATTTATTACATGATGCAAAGGCAAAAAGTAATAAGAGGAGAATGGTCTTTTTCATACACAACAACATTATAATCAGATTTCTGCAAAATGCATCATTATCAATAGCACATAATTAACAAATTTAATAAAAAAACATCATTTGTCGGATGAAAACTACCATTCACCGTCAGAAAGTTGCTATTTACCTCAAAAGATAACGTTGCTTCAAAATGAAGTATTATATTTGTATAAGCTATAAAGAGCTAAAAAACCTTTCTGTTACATGCTAAGTTTTGTACAGAATCTCAAAATTGTGTTTTATTGTTGGTTATTTGTATATTTGAAAAGAGGGAGTGGTGTCCCTCTTTTCGCTTTTTATAACTTTTGTAAAATTAATCTCCAACTCCTTTTTAATTCAGATTGATATTAACCCTCATTAGTTATATAACTGAACTCCATTAACCCTAAAAAAGTTATATTTGTTATTATAAACCACCCAGCAAATGGAATTATTCTTACTTATTTTCGGAGCCTTGTTTTCAGTTATCAACCCACTTGGAGCCATCCCTATATTTGTGGGGCTTACCCAGGACGACAGCGATAAGGAGCGCCAACGCATATCGTTCTGGACCGCAATTAATGTATTTTTAATTCTTCTCATTTCGTTTTTTATAGGTCAGTATGTATTGGCTTTTTTTGGCATTAGCATAGATGCACTGCGCATAGCCGGTGGATTTATCATTGTAAACTCGGGCTTTTCATTACTTAACCGCAGGTTTGTAAAAAGCCGTGGCGTACACAAAGAAATAGAGAATGATGCCCACAAACGTAATGATATTGCCCTTACACCCCTTGCTATACCTATGCTTGCAGGCCCGGGTTCTATATCACTCCTTATCGCCATGTACCAGGACTACCCGCTTATCGAACAAAAAGTTATTGCCTGCCTTGCCATTGGTGCAGTATCGCTGGTGATATTTTTAATAATGCGCAGTGCCCCTTACCTTGCCCGCATTTTAGGAGCATCGGGTATTGTAGCCATATCGCGCATTATTGGTTTTATAATAATTGCCATAGGTGTACAATACATAAGTAGTTCTATAGTAAATATTGTAGAGGCAATAGATTTTACAAAGTAAACCTCATCACTTTTATAAAACAAAAATGCCCCAGTCAAACTGAGGCATTTTGTTTTGTATGCTAACCTGTTTATTCAGCAAAACCTACAGCAACGGTATTATTAGTCTGTGTATCAATTAATATAAACGAACCATTTAGGCGGTTGTTTTTAAACGAGTCTAAGAACACCGGTGCAGCTGTTTTAAGCTGAACCTTTGCAATATCATTAAGTTTAAGTACTGAAGCTTCATGTGTAGCTTCGGGATTTTCGGGTGGGATAACTGCATCTATAGATTGTAGCTTACACACTGCGGTACGGGTACCTGCCTGTAGTAAATATTTACCCGAAGATGTTGCCTGCTTTTCGTCCATCCATACAACAGTAGCCTTAATATCTTTAGATAAAAGTGCCTCGTTAACATGCTTAATGAGCATCATGCCACGGCTGATATCGATATCATTTTTAAGGCGAATTTGTATCGACTCCCCTGCCTGCGCAGATGCCGGGGTATCTGTAAATTTACGTATCTCGACAACCTCGCTGCTAAGCCCTGATGGCAAAACAGTAACGGTATCGCCCACATTTACCTGTCCGCTAATAATACGCCCGGCATAAGAACGGTAATCTGTAAATTCTTTGTTTTGTACATGAAGCACCTGCTGCACATCAAACCTAAAATCATCGGTATCGGCAACATTAGGTTTAATGCTATGCAATATACCCGATAGCGTATCGCCGGTATACCACGGCGTATTATTAGACTGTGTAACTACATTATCGCCTTTAAGCGAACTTATAGGCAACACATAAATATTGGGCGTGTGGGTAAACTGCGCCGTCATTTTATTAATTTCGGCAGCAATGTTTAAAAATACATCTTCGCTAAAATCTACAAGATCCATTTTATTGATACAGAAAACGACCGTATTCAACCTTAGCAGGCTACTTATAAAATAGTGCCTGTGCGTTTGCTCCAGCAGTCCCTTACGGGCATCGATAAGTATTATTGAAACTTCGCTGTTAGACGCTCCCGTAACCATGTTGCGGGTATATTCTACATGGCCGGGGCTATCGGCAATTATAAACTTCCTGTCGGCTGTAGAAAAGTAAATGTGGGCAACATCAATAGTTATTCCCTGTTCCCTTTCGGCTATAAGTCCATCAGTAATTACAGAAAAATCAAGGTCTTCAAGGCCTTTCTCTTTAGTTTTGCGTGCTATAAGTTCTTCCTGCTCTATGGTAAGTGCATGGCTATCGTTTAAAAAACGGCCTATAAGTGTACTCTTACCATCATCTACACTACCCGCAGTATTTATTCTCAGTAAATCCATAATTTAAAAGTACCCCCCTTTTTTACGTTGCTCTAATGCTGCTTCACTTCGTTTATCATCAATCCGCGCACCCCTTTCAGACGATTTGGAGGATTTATTTTCATACATAATATCTTCAATAGCCGATGCCTCCGATACAAATGCAGCGGTACATGTCATATCGCCTACGGTACGAAAACGCACCACAGTCTCAACAATTTCATCAGTATCTACTATGTTCAAATATTCTGACCATGCCAAAAATGCACCATCTCTTTTTACAAGCTTACGATTGTGCGCAAAGTAAATAGTTGGCAGGCCTATATCTTCCTGGTTAATATACGTCCATACATCTTCCTCTGTCCAGTTACTTATAGGGAAAGCCCTTACGTTCTCGCCAAAATGTATTTTACCATTAAAGATATTGAACAATTCCGGCCTTTGTTTTTTTGCGTCCCATTGCCCAAAATCATCACGAACAGAGAAGATACGCTCTTTAGCCCTCGATTTTTCTTCGTCACGGCGGGCGCCTCCCATGCAGGCATCAAACCCAAACTCCTCTATAGCGTCCAGCAGTGTAACTGTTTGCAAAGCATTGCGGCTGGCATGCTTGCCGGTCTCTTCCTGAACTTTTTTCTGGTCGATGCTGTCCTGTACATAACGCACAATAAGCTCAACACCCAGCTCTGCAACCAACTGGTCACGAAACTCTATAGTTTCAGGAAAGTTATGCCCGGTATCTATATGCAGGAATGGGAATGGTATTTTTGCCGGATAGAACGCTTTTTGTGCTAACCGTGCCATGGTTATCGAATCTTTACCACCAGAGAACAACAGTACCGGTTTCTGGAACTGTGCCGCTACCTCACGAATAATGTATATACTCTCATCTTCGAGGGTTTGCAGGTGCGATGGTATATTTATATGTTGTGCCATATTAATAATTTTTATCTGTGTGTATGTGCAGGCCGCACTCTTTTTTTCCGTCTTCCCACCACCAGCGTCCTGCCCTGAATGGTTCGCCCTCAAGCAATGCGCGTGTACATGGTGCACAGCCTATGCTCAGGTAGCCTTTTTTATAAAGGCTGTTTAGCGGTATATTATATGCATTTATCAACGCTTCTACTTCTTTTAACGTATAATGCAGCAGGGGGTTAAATTTCACAAGTTGGTTTGCTTCGTCCCATTCTAAAAATTCGAGGCTTTCGCGATTGTCAGACTGTTCTGCCCGCAGGCCGGTTATCCATAGTGCTGCACCTTTAATGGCTTTTTGCAGCGGAACTACCTTACGTATACGGCAACACTCTTTTCTGCTCTCTATGCTATTATAAAACCCATTAACACCGTCGCTTTTTACGTATGCATTTATATCTTCCGGTTCCGGAAAATAAGTATCAATATTAAGCTTGGGATATTTGTTTTGCGTGCGCTGAAAAACCTCATAGGTTTCGGTAAACTGCCTGCCGGTATCAAGTGTAAACGTCGAAATAAACTCGGCATAAGGCGCTATAAAATGGATAAGAACCTGGTCTTCTATCCCGAAAGAGGTAGAGAACACTTTTTTACCTTCAAAATTTTTCAGGACATACGGAATAGCGTCTGCCAGTGGCATGCCCTTTATTTCGTTATTAAGGTACTGTAACTTCTCCTTCATTATCATTTCTAAAAAACGTAAACTATAATAAGCTACAAATATAACTATTACTCTATAGAAGTTGTAGACTTATTAAATATTTTTTCAAGGTAACATTTTATGGGAAGCCACGAGTTAATTATTCGGGAGCAGATAATATATTATGGAAACAATCTAACCTTAGAGATTCCTCAATTTCGCTGCGCTTCATTCGGAATGACACACCGCAATTCCATTTCGAAGAAAGGATAAATCTCAAAAAGCTATAACAAAAAAAGCAATCCTTAATTAAGATTGCTTCGTACCTCATTAGACCACTCAGGTGGATATTGGATTATATTATAATCGCTAAAACTACCCCACCGTAAGATCATACAGCGTTTTTTGCTGAAGAAGGCTAAGGGTATTGTCGCGTACGGTTATAAGAAAATGGTTTAGGGAACAAGCCTCCTCATGCGGACAGTCGTCACACTTTTCGTAAAAGTTATGGCTGGCACACGGCAACATGGCAATAGGCCCGTCGAGCACCCGGATAAGCGTGGCTGCGGTAACCGTTTTTGGGTCTTTAAGCAGGTAGTAGCCTCCACCCTTTCCTTTTTTAGAACCAAGAATACCAAACTTTTTAAGGTCGAGCAAAATAGCCTCAAGGAATTTTTTGGGAATTTGTTCTTTTTCCGAAATATCAGATATAAGCACAGGCACCGCCGGGTCCTGGCGTGCAATGTAAATAAGTGCTTTAAGTCCGTACTTGGTTTTTTTAGAGAGCATATTATTTTTTTGGTGAAAATATTTCGGCCATCATGCAGCGCGCGCTTCCGCCCCCACAAGCTTCAATAGTATCAAGGTTTGCCGTTAATATCTCGGCATGCTTTTCAATTTTTATAACCTGGTCTTTGGTTAGCACCTCACGGGCAGCATTGCTCATAACAAGGTAGCTTTTATCTGTACCCTGTACCTGTAGCATATTGCCTGCAAAATGGTTTAGCTGCGCCTCTGTTAACAACACAATTTCCTTGCCATCTTTTCGCAGATTATCAAGTACCATTTTGCGTTCTTTTTTGTCGTCTATACAGTCGGCACAAATCACGGCAAAGGTAGTACCCACACACATCATTACATTAGTATGGTAAATTTGTTTACGTTCGCCATCAACCGTCTGGAATGCTTCAAATATCACTGGGGTATATTCAAAATCCTCGCAAAACTCAATCATTAGCTCTTCATCTGCACGCGGAGAAAGGGCACAATATGCTTTACGGTTTTCCCTGTCAAGCACCAGGCTACCGGTACCTTCAAGAAATATACCATCTTCTTCTGCCGATGTGTAATCCATTATCTCATTTATGGCAAAACCTTCGTCTTCCACAAGGTCTATTAATTCTTCACGGCGCTCAGCACGACGGTTCTCTGCAAACATAGGATACAGTACCACATCGCCATTTTCATGAAACGATATCCAGTTGTTTGGGAAAACCGAATCCGGGGTATCAGGGCTAACAGTATCATCTACAACAATAACTTTTACACCCACAGTACGAAGCTTTTCTACAAAGGCATCAAACTCTGCCTGTGCTTTAGCATTAACTGTAGCAGGCAGCAGGCTGTCTATTACTTTTTGGTAATAATTGTTTACGGCGGTTTGCTCGTTCATACGAAAAGCCACCGGGCGTATCATTAATATGGTATCTGTAATCTGTGTCATTTTCAAAAAAAATAAATTTAATCCCTTTGCAAAGGTAAGGTAGAACATCTAAGTAAACCTTCCTGTTTAGAAATTTCGGCATACGGTACTTCTTCTACCGTAAAGCCATTATCAAGCAGCCATTGTTTTAACCGTATAAAGCCTTTTTCTATAACTACCACATCAGTATCTATCGAAAAAAAGTTAGATGTCATATTATACATTTCTTCCCTGTCTATATGAAAAAGGTTTTCCATACCAAAGAGGTTTACAAGATACATATAATCTGCCTCTTCACGAAATCCGCTTTTGTAAATAACGCCTTTGTTTTTACCAACAGGCTGAAAACAGCAATCAAGGTGCAGCGCATTATCACGGGCTTCTATTTTAGACTTTACAAGATCAAACTCTTTAACTATTTTATCCGGGAACAAGGCTTTAATAAAGTTAACACCGTGCATGTTTGTGCGTGCCGTTATGTAATCTTTATAATCGCTGCCTTTATAAGTCCCTATAAAAATATGGGTATCCCACAGTATAACATCGCCCCCCTCAATATGTACCTCAACCGGTGGGGTAACTACTTTGGCAGGGTTTATTTGGTCTATAATATATTGTATCGCTTCCTGCTCACGTTCCCTGTCGGGTAAAATATTGGCCTTTATAAAAGTATCGCCTATTACAAAGCCTATATCGCGAGAAAATATCTGATTATAATTTACTATAAGCTGTGGCCTGTGTACAGTAACACCATATCTTTCGAACACCACTTTAAGCGCAGCTATCTCTTCAAGCATGTCTTTTTCAAGAGGATACGTTCCCGACAGGATATGCTCCAGCGATTTAGGATCGTAAGCTTCATGTATAGACGGCGTAGGGCCGTTGCTTTCGGCAGTACCCAAGATAACCGATCGCAGTCTTGATGTTTCGTTATTTACGTTTATTGGCAACATGGCTTATATTTTGCACAAATATAAAAAAAGAACCCTGATTATGTATTTTTGTTTATCAAATAGCTATAAACCACCTTAAATAAAACACATATACAGTATAAAATAAAAAAGCTCCGCACATTGCGGAGCTCTTATTATATAACTTATTCTGTTTAAACAAAATTATCTTGCATCCTGAGGCACAAAATCCCTTAATGGGTGGCCAGTATAAATTTGACGCGGACGGCCTATCGGCTCTTTATTAACACGCATTTCTTTCCATTGTGCAATCCATCCCGGAAGGCGGCCTATTGCAAATAATACCGTAAACATCTCTGTAGGTATGCCAAGCGCCCTGTAAATGATTCCTGAATAGAAATCTACGTTAGGATACAGGTTACGCGATTTAAAGTACTCGTCTTCAAGAGCTGCCTCTTCAAGTTTTTTAGCAATTAAAAGGATTGGATCATCAACACCTAAAGCTTCAAGCACATCATCGGCTGCTTTTTTAATGATCTTGGCACGAGGGTCGAAGTTTTTGTAAACCCTGTGACCAAAGCCCATAAGACGGAAAGGGTCGTTCTTGTCTTTAGCTTTAGCAAGATATTTATCGGCATCGCCACCGTTAGCCTGTATTTCTTCAAGCATTTCAAGCACTGCCTGGTTAGCACCGCCATGAAGCGGACCCCATAGTGCAGATACACCCGCAGATATAGAAGCAAACAGGCCTGCGTGAGATGAACCTACTATCCTTACTGTAGATGTAGAACAGTTTTGTTCATGGTCTGCATGCAGGATAAATAATTTGTCAAGAGCGTTAACAATAGTTTCGTTTTTTTCATAAGGGCCTGTAGGAAGCTCAAACATAAGCCTCATAAAATTTTCTACATAACCTTTAGTATTGTCATAGTAGTTAAGCGGGTAACCCATGTTTTTCCTGAATGTCCAGGTTGCAATAACAAGGAATTTACCCATTGTTTTACAAACTGCATCATAAAGCTCTGCTTCTACAGCAACGTTAACAGGTTGTGGGTTAAACGCAGTAAGGGCACTTGTTAAAGAAGCAAGAATACCCATAGGGTGGGCATTTTTAGGAAAACCATCAATGATGTTTTTCATTTCCTCGTTAACAAGGGTATATTTCCTTATATCAGTTTCAAATTTAGCAATTTGCTCTTTTGTTGGCAATTCGCCAAAAATAAGAAGGTAAGATACCTCAAGAAAGTTGGATTGAGAAGCAAGCTGCTCTATTGAGTAACCGCGGTAGCGCAGTATTCCCTCTTCGCCATCAAGAAACGTTATTTCGCTCTTGCATGCACCAGAGTTTTTAAAGCCGGGATCTAAGGTAACAGCTCCCGTTTCGCTGCGTAGTTTATCAATATCAATGGCAACTTCATTCTCAGTACCCACTATAATTGGGAACTCGTATTTTTTGCCATCAATTTCTAATATTGCAATATTTGACATGATGTTGTATAACTTTTTTTTGGTTTGAAAATATTATTCAAGCGAATTTACTAAATTACAATGTATCTGTAAAGAAAAATACGCATTATAATCGCTAAATAAATATACATAATATAAAAAGCCAATACTTTTAGCATTGGCTTTTAGAAAGATTTACATTTTAAGAAATGTAAGAATATCACATCAAAGTTTAACTCTTTGTGCTCTTCTTTACTTTTTTTACAGCAGTACTGTCTTTAGTAATTTTAGTTTTAGGGCTAACTTTTACATGATCGGCCGTTACGCCATCTTGGGGTGCAACTGCATCTTTACTAAGCGGCTCGGCAGTATTTACCTGGACCGCAGGCTGTACACCTTCCTCTTTTTTACTTTTTTCTTTAACCTGTGTGGTTACGGGCTCTTTTTTAGGTGTTGTAGTGGGCTGCGTTTGTGCCTGTGCCATACCAAATACCAGTATAGCTCCAAGCGTTAAAAATACTTTTTTCATAATTTATAATTTATATGGTTACTTTATATGTTTTACTGTCGCCATTAATACTGCCAATGGTTTCACGCTCGCGGGCCGATGCAGCATGTGATGTTGCTGTCCTGCCGTCTTCCTTCATGCTCGACTCCATTTGTTTCTCTGCCATACCTGCAGTAGTACTGTCCGGCATTAGTGCGCCCATAGCATTCTGCAATTTATTCATGAATCCGGGCTCTGCTTTGGCATCGCCATTCATAAGTGCTTTATAGCCAGCTTCGGCAACCTCTGCAGGGTCATATAGCTCTACCTCTTTATATGTTACTGTATTTTCTGCCTTAGCTTTATGAAACCAGTCGGTATCTGTAGCATTAGGAAGCAATGCCGTAACGGTAACATCTGTTTCTTCCAGTTCATTAACAAGCGCCTCCGAGAATGACAATACAAATGCCTTGCTCGCGGCATACACAGCTGCATAAGGAGCAGGGGTTTTAGCAAATGACGATGCCAGTTGCAGTATCCTGCCGCTGTTGCGCGATACCATTTCTTTCAGGAAATATTTGGTAAGGCTTATAAGCGCCACAATATTTAATTGTACAATATCTATATCCCTGTCCAGTTCGGTTCTAAAGAACCTCCCCCACTCACCCTGCCCGGCATTGTTAACCAGGTAGTCTATTTCTACCCCTGCTTCTTTAACCCTGTCATAAATTTCTTTTGCAGCGTTAGGTTCAAAAAGGTCGGCGGCAATAGTATGAACCTGTATATTGTTAATCAGTCTAAGCTCATCTGCCGTCTGGTTTAAATTTTCTTCATTACGTGCTACGAGCACAAGGTTTATACCGTCTTTAGCAAAGAGCTTAGCCAGTTCATATCCTATACCACTTGTTGCGCCTGTTACTAATGCAAATTTTTGAGAATTGCCCATAATAGTGTTTTTTTAGTTTGTTTAATTGTTTGTTTTTAAGCAGTTACAAGTTACCATGTATTGCAGGGCAGGGCTGTTAACCGCAAGTTAATCAAGCGTTAATTTGTAATAGCGTTATTTTGTAGGTACTTAACTTTATAGTATGTATAATTTACAGACAATGGAAAAGTATCTTAATAAAGAAGGGCATTCGGGTGTTACGGGGTATGAAGTTAGTACCTCAGGTATAAGCGTAGAGTTTAACCATGATGCCATATACCTGTATACTTATAAGAGTGCCGGTAAAAAAGTAGTAGAAAGGATGAAAGAGCTCGCCGAAGCCGGGCGCGGATTGAGCACCTACATAAGCCAGACCGTGAGAGAAAACTTTGAAAAGAAAGTGCGATAATAAGCACCGCGCTACATTGTACAATCTTTAAGTGTAATTGTATAACGTTCTTGCACAGGCAATGACGAAATTTGATAAACACCAAAAATCAAAAATTGCCATGAAAAATTTAAATACTATAATGCGCTCCGTTTTATTAGTTTCAGTCTTAATAGGAGGCCTTAACCTCTTTTCATCATGCGACGGATGCAGCCGTAGCAGCGGAACAAATAATGAAGGAACTGAAACAGGAAACTCTACTAACGGCGACACAAGAGGTACAGAAAAATCGGGCGAAAACGAAGATTCTGGAAGTACTGAAGGAACCAACAGCGGCTCCGGTACATCAAGCGACAGATAAGCTGAATTTACTACTGACTGATGAATTCAAAATATGTTTAACCTTAAATGTAGATGATTATGCCAGTTGAAGAGATTATGATATGCAGTAAGCATATTGCCAATAAAAATTTGAAAATAGCATTTGCAGAAAGCGCATCGGCGGGATGGATGGCATCTGAATTTGCCCTGACGCCATATTCTGGAGATATTCTTTTAGGCGGCATTGTTTGTTATGATGCCTGCACCAAAGAAGATTTATTTGAAGTCCCAAAAAAAGTTATTGATAAATACACTCCCGAATCTGCCGAGGTAACAAGGCTGCTTGCAGAAAAACTCGACAAGTTTTTTAAATGTGATATTGCTGTCGCAGTTACCGGCCTTACTGCTCCGGGAGGCAGCGAAACACCCGATAAACCTGTAGGTACCATGTTTATACACATACTGCTGCCCGCAGGTAAATACTGTGCACACCGCGAGGTTTTTGAAGGCACCCAGAAAGAGATCATTGGTCAGGCGATACTGCGCACAGGACAATTACTTACTGAATTGGTAGAAAATTATGAAGTACCCCAAATTGCTGAATTAAAAAAACTATGAAACCTATTTATAAAATAATTGCTGCTTCTATAATTGGCACAAGCTTTATGACGCTGTACAGCTATCACAGATCGAGAAAAGAAAACCAGCAATACCGCGAACCTGTATTATTAAATAAACTTATAAACCGCAGCGAAGTACTACCTATAAAAGTTGGCGACAACCACCCCGCCGGATGGATAGGCCATTATGCCGTGGGAATGCTGTTTGTAGTTACATATTATGCTTTATGGAAAAAAGCATTACATTCTCCGGGTCCTGTAAGAACGCTAACCGTGGGTACACTAAGCGGCGTTGTTGCCATAGGAGCATGGAAAACAATGTTTTCCGTAAATGACAACCCTCCAGAAAATGACCGGCAAGGGTACTACAGGCAGCTTTTTGTAGCACATTTAATTTTTTCGCTATTTGCACTTGCAGCTTATAAGACATCAGAAAAAGCTGCAAATTCTATTACCGAATAGTTTAATAGCTATTAATTAAAATTTAACTAAAAATACCTACTAATGGGTATTTTTTAGTGCTGCGAAAAGGTTCATCTTTGCTGCATCGCTAAACAGAGACGCCCTGTAAAACCTACAAATGTATAAACTGCAACAAGTTAATGCATTATAACAAGCATCCTGATTTATTTAGCTAAAGACATGCCCCCTATTAATACCTTTTTTTATATTGAAAAACCCCAAAGTTAACAGCTTTGGGGTTTTTCCTTTTTTACGATTTATAATCCTATAATAATCCTGCTCGTTTAAGAAGAGCTTCGGGTTTAGGCTCCTGTCCGCGGAAACGCTTGTAGAGCAACATAGGATGTTCTGTACCGCCTTTAGACAGTACGTTTTCTTTAAACTTAGTGGCTATTTCCCTGTCGAATATTCCTTTTTCCTGAAAATACTCAAAAGCATCTGCATCCAGCACCTCAGCCCACTTATAACTGTAATAGCCAGATGCATAACCTCCCTGAAATATATGGGAGAAAGCCGTACTCATAGCATTCCCGGCTACGTCAGGATATAATTGTGTAGCGGCAAACTGCGCTGTTTCAAAAGCTTTGAGATTGGTAATGCCACTTGGGTCTTCGCTATGCCAGCCCATATCAAGCAGGCCAAAACTCAGTTGGCGCATTGTTGCAATACCCTCCTGAAAACTTGCGCTCTCTTTTATTTTGTTAATGTATTCAATAGGTATAACCTCACCCGTTTGATAATGGTGTGCAAACAATGCCAGTGCTTCCGGCTCGTAGCACCAGTTTTCCATAACCTGGCTTGGCAGCTCTACAAAATCCCAATATACACTTGTACCGCTTAGGCTTGGGTAAATAGTATCCGCAAGCATGCCGTGCAGCGCATGGCCAAACTCATGGAACAATGTTGTAACCTCATTAAAAGTAAGCAGCGATGGCTTAGTTTCGGTAGGTTTTGTAAAGTTGCAAACAATAGACACATGCGGCCTTTCGTTAATGGCATCTTTTACATACTGCGATTTGTACGATGTCATCCAGGCACCATTACGCTTGCCTTTGCGCGGGAAGAAGTCGGCATAGAAAATAGCAACAAGGTTACCGTCTTCGCCCGTTACTTCATAAGTAGTAACATCTTTATGGTATTTATCTATATCCTGAACCTCTTTAAATGTAAGTCCGTACAATTTACCTGCTATAACAAAAGCACCGTTAAGTACATTTTCAAGCTTAAAGTAAGGCTTCAGTTTTTCATCATCCAGGTTAAATAATTTCTGTTTTAGTTTTTCCGAATAGTAAGCACCATCCCATTTTTCCAGTTGCTCTATACCGTCAAGTTCTTTTGCAAATGCAGTCAGTTCGGCAAACTCCCTTTCGGCAGCAGGCTTGGCTTTCGCCAAAAGATCCTTAAGGAACGTTTTTACTTTTACAGGGCTTTCGGCCATGCGCTCTTCCAGTACAAAATCAGCGTGAGATGTATATCCTAACAGGTTAGCACGTTCATGGCGCAGCTTAACTATCTGCAGCACGATCTCTCGATTATCATACTCATTGCCCTGAAACGCACGCGCTCCAAAGGCAATAGCAATTTCTTTACGAAGCTCCCGGTTATCTGCATAAGTTACAAACGGAATATAGCTGGGATGATCGAGCGTGAATATCCAGCCTTCTTTACCAGCATCTTTAGCCAGTTCTCGGGCAGCTTCTATAGTTCCTTCAGGTAAACCTGAAAGGTCTTTTTCATCAGCAATATGCAGTTGGTAAGCGTTGGTTTCAGCCAACACATTCTCGCCAAATTTCAGGCTTAGCTTAGATAACTCCTTGTCAACTTCGCGAAGCCTCGCTTTTTTCTCTTCGGGCAGGTTAGCACCATTTCGGCTAAAGCTTTTGTATTGCTTATCTAAAAGTGTTGTTTGCTCGGGCGTAAGGTTAAGATTTGCCTTATTGTTATAAACCGTTTTTACCCTTTCGAATAGTTTCGCATTAAGGCGGATATCATTACCGAATTCTGACAGCAACGGAGAAACCTCAACAGCTATCTTTTGAATTTCATCATTGGTTTCAGCCGAATGCAGGTTGAAAAAAATGCTTGATGCCCTTTCTAAAATATCGCCGCTGTAAGACATTGCCACAGTCGTATTTTCGAATGTTGGTTCTTCGGGATTATTTACTAAGGCATCTATTTCTTTACGGGCTATTTCTATCCCCTCTTTAAGGGCCGGTAAAAAATCTTCAGTTTTTATGCCGTTAAATGGTGCGGTATCGTGTTTTGTAGTAAACTTTTGTGTGAGTAGGTTCATAGTATTTCATTAAAAAGGCGATATAAAATCGCCACTTTTGTTTGTATAAATTAGATATATGCTAATACTTATTCTTTCGATTTGCTTTAAACTCTTCCAAGGACATTGACTCCCCTCTGTCTAATAATCAATCCCTAATTGAATTTCGAGTTTTTGTTCTTTCGTAAATGCTTCATAGAAATTAGCATATCGTTCCTTTGTCCATTTCATTACGATTTCATGCGGAATGGTTTCACCTCTTTCAACCTGATCAAGGGCTAAATCAATTGCTTTCTTTTGTTCGTCAAAAAGATGTTCCTCATGCAAATCCATAATTGCTTTTTTATCAAAGTTACTAAATTTTACAATCCCTTAATTCTTAAATTTCTTTAAGGTGTCTGCAGGAAAAACTATAGTATCGGGGGAAATATGTATTTTTTGATTTCTACCTTCTTTGCCGGTGCTCCTTAAAGCATCTACATTAATTTTACTTTCTGTATTAGGAACATACGCTCTCGCCGATGGTTCCATAGCATCTAAGCTCGTGCCTGTTAAAGGCACATCATTAAACTTGCTTTCGGCAACCGGTTTGTCGGACACTGCTTTCTTAGAACTTTCGCAGCCTATTATGACAATTGCAAATAGAACACACATAAATACTGCTTTCATAAAAAGTTTTTAAGTTCATGTTTATTATTTCAGGCTTTCGCTTGCTTTGTTAACCGCTTCCTTAAGCCCCTGCTTGTAAGCTATAATTTTTGCCTGAATCAGCTTATCATGGCTGCCCAGTATTTGCGCAGCAAGTATACCTGCATTTTTAGATCCATTAAGTGCTACTGTTGCTACTGGCACACCACCCGGCATTTGCAGTATAGACAACACGCTGTCCCAACCATCTATGGAATTACTTGATTTTACAGGCACACCTATAACCGGCAGCGGACTCATACTTGCCACCATACCCGGTAAATGGGCTGCACCACCTGCACCTGCTATTATAACACTGATCCCCCTCATGTGGGCACTGGTGCTAAACTCAAAAAGCTTCTCCGGTGTGCGGTGTGCCGAAACAATGTCTACCTCGGTTTCTATTCCAAATTCTTTTAATATATCTATGGCATCCTGCATTACCGGCATATCGCTAATGCTGCCCATTATTACTGCTACTTTCATTGTTTAAGCCCCCTAACCCCAAAGGGGGAATTGACTGCAGGGGGTATACAGTGTTTATATTTATACTCTATTAGCATCTCTCCCTTTGGGGGTTGGGGGGCTGCTTATTACCCTAATACTGTTCTTAACGTCTTCGGCTATTTTACGGGCAACGTTTATATCTTCGTTTACAATAGTAACGTGCCCCATTTTACGGAATGGCCTGGTTTGTTTTTTACCATAAATGTGCGGTGTAACACCATCCTGACCTAATATTTTTTCTATATTTTCATAAACTACATTACCGCTGTAACCTTCGGCACCTACAAGGTTTACCATAATTCCGGCTGCTTTGCTATCAGTATTACCTAACGGCAAATCTAATATAGCGCGCAAATGCTGCTCAAACTGCGAGGTATAGCTGGCCTCTATAGAGTAATGCCCACTGTTATGTGGCCTCGGAGCAACCTCATTTATTAATATCTCATCATCTTCGGTCTGGAACATCTCTACAGCAAGCAGGCCCACGTGGTTAAAATGTTCTGACACCTTTAATGCTAAGGCTCGCGCTTTTTCGGCAACGGCATCATCTATACGTGCCGGGCAAATTACATATTCTACCTGGTTGGCCTCCGGGTGAAATTCCATTTCTACAACCGGATAGGACTTAATTTCTCCACTCGGGCTGCGTGCCACAATAACAGCAAGCTCGTTTTTAAACGGCACCATAAGCTCTGCAATACACTGCACATCGGGCAGGCCGTTAAAGCTTTCGGCATTGCGAATAACCTTTACACCATTACCATCGTAGCCAAACTGGGTGCTTTTCCACACAAACGGCATATCTATCTCTTCCGTTTCTACGGCGAGTTTAAGGTCGGTTAACGACTCAAAACGTTTGTAGGGCGCAGTAGAAATATCTTTATCAGTATAAAAATCTTTTTGTATGCCTTTGTTCTGAATTTGCTTAAGTGTTTTAGGCGACGGGTATACTTTAATACCTTCGGCTTCCAGTTTCTCTAAAGCTTCAACATTTACATGCTCAATTTCAAAGGTAAGCACATCTACCTGTTTTCCAAACTGGTATACAGTATCAAAATCGTTAAGGTCGCCTAGAAAAAATTTGTTGCTGCCTATTTTGCAGGGAGCATCATCGCTGGGATCCAGCACATAAGTTTGTATATCAAACTTTCGGGTTTCTGTAAGGAGCATCTTTCCAAGCTGGCCTCCGCCCAAAATTCCCAACTTAAAATCAGAAGAAAAATAATTCATTATAGCAGTGTTGTTTGTAAGGCCAAAGATACTCATTGCGCCTTTATTACGCAATTGCAGTTTACCCTTTACAATGAAAAGTAATTGTACTATTTTTCACATAAGTTTAGCATTTAAAAGCCTGACTATTGTGAATATATATTTGTATTTTAGAGGTTCGTTTAAAACGCCTACTAACTAAAATTAAACTGAATGAGATTATCTGTAGAAAGAAAGCCCGTAAAAGTATTGCCCGATACAAGACGTGTAATAGCACGTTATTTTTTTAATGGCGAAGAGCGTGCTGTAGAGCTTTTAAAAAAAATACTGGCACTGGATAAAGAAGAAACCTTTGGGCTTATATCTCCGCTGCTGCAGGATTTCTCTAAGAGGCACCGTAATATAACGCGCAAGCTGCTTAAAAATGCCGAGCGTGTAAAAAAATATGTAGCCATTGCCGGTTACGAGTACGAGAAACTTGACGAATATGCCAAACTACTTATAGGATCATACTTTACGCATGAGTACTCTATAGAGTCGGCGGCATTTTTTAACCCATCTGTAGTACCTGACCCGGACCAAAGTAATCTTGAAGAAGGCCAGCTTCGTGTTATCATTAGCTTTAGGGCTGTGGGTGAAGGGCACGTATCATCTGTTGTGTTTCGCCGTGCCATGATAGACCGCAATAACGATATTACCGTGATACCGGCAGGTAATTATATAGATGAAGCCGAAAAAGTGCATAATGTAATGTACCAAAAAAGGTTGTTCCTTAAAAAAGCTCAGGATGCCGATATTAACGAAGAGTTTTTAAATAAGGTAATACATGAGCTTGAAGACCGCTTTAATTATGAGCAGCTTAAGGCTATTGTGATTGAGGCCAAGGGAGCGACAGATGATGTTAAAATCTTAAAACAATATAATCTTATACTGGCCCTGTCTGACAGTTACAGGCGTATAAGTTTTAGTAAGGATACCGATATTAGCGACAGGGTTATTTTTCCGCTGTCTGATTTTGAGAGCAAAGGTATTGAAGATGCACGTTTTGTACAGTTTACAGATGAAACCGGAAAAACGGTTTACTACGCTACTTACACCGCTTATGACGGCGTGCACATTATGCCGAAATTGCTTAAAACAACCGATTTTTACGACTTTAAAACCAGCCCGTTAAATGGCTCCGGTGCTAAGAATAAAAACCTGGCACTATTTCCACGAAAAATTAACGGCAAGTATGCCATGCTTTCGCGTATTGATGGGTGGAACAACTACCTAATGTATAGCGATAATATTAATGAATGGGATAACCCCGTAAAAATTCAGGAACCGCTGTACCCGTGGGAGTTTGTACAAATAGGTAACTGTGGTTCGCCATTAGAGACAGAATATGGCTGGCTGGTTATTACCCACTCTGTAGGTTCTATGCGTAAGTACAGCATAGGAGCATCGCTGCTGGATATAGATGATCCGTCTAAAGAAATTGGCAGGCTTAAAGACCCGCTTATTATGCCAAACCCCGATGAGCGCGAAGGCTATGTACCTAATGTAGTTTACTCTTGTGGCTCTATAATTCATAACGGCGAACTGATATTGCCTTACGGATTATCTGATCACAGCTCTGGCTTTGCCACTGTAAACCTGCAAACATTGCTGGACAGGTTAAGAAATGGAGGATAGTCTTTTTTAAGATTTTTTGGATTGTTAGACTATTAGATTTTTAAATATAAAGAACCCCGGAGTAAAAGCTTCGGGGTTCTCTCGTTTAAAGCACCTGCCCACTTCATCAAATTAAACTCAAAAATAACTTTCATTTTTTTTTGAAACTTCAATAATATGTTTTACATTTGAACTATGGAATTTAAAGAAGCAAAAAATAAGTTTGTACAAACATGGGGAGCCTTAGGCTCGCAATGGGGCATAAACAAAACTATGGCCCAGATACATGCTTTGCTTATGGTGGCTTCAGAGCCGCTTTCTATGGAAGACATTATGGAGGAGCTGCAAATATCGCGCGGCAATGCCAGTATGAACCTTCGTGCCCTTATGGACTGGGGAATTATATATAAAGAATACAAACCGGGAGAGCGCCGTGAGTTTTTTACATCTGAGAAAGACCTTGACGAACTGGCGGTAAAAATTGCACAGGAGCGCAGCAAGCGTGAAATTAAACCCGCTCTTAAAGTTCTTAAAGAAGTATCGTCTTCGGTTAAGGGGGAAACATCGGCAGAGGCGAAACATTTTGCAGACCAGACTACCAAACTTTACGACTTTGTACTTAAGGCTGATAATATGCTCGAAAAATCTATTGAGTTTAAAGACAACTGGTTGGGAAGACTTGTTATGAAAATAATGAAGTAAAAAAATTTAACTGAAAGTTTCAATTATTACTGAAAGTTCAATACATATATACAACACATCACTAATCAACAAATAAAAAAAAACCATGAACTTCATCATCCCTAACTGGCTTATAATATTGGGAGGTATTGGCCAGATTTTTACAGCACTTATTTACCCCTACATTCGCCATAAAGTTTTCGATTGGTACAATGATGTTAAGCAACTTAAGCCTTTAAACCAGGAAATTGCCAAAACATACGGCAGGTACATACAGGGCCTCAATTTTAGCTTTGGGTTAATCGCGCTGATACTGACAGACGACCTTAAAAACCATACAGCCCTTGCCATTGCAATTACTGGGTTAATAGCTGCTTACTGGGTTGGCAAAGTTGCTACCCAAATTGCCTACTACCCTATGTATGATATCCCGAAAGACAAACTGTATAAATTTGGCGGCTATGGTATGAATGCGTTATTTGTACTGTTCGCAGTAGTATACACATTATTAGTTATTCATAATGTAACAGGATATTTTAACCTCTAAAACATAGTATCATGACAACCACCAGCCTTAACAAAGACCAATTATTTCATGAAGAGAACACTATAGAAACAACTAATTTCTATAATGAAGCTACCGAAGATTACGAGTTCTGGAGCCCTGATTTTAATATGCATTTTGGCTATTACAGTCCGCTGCGCA
>Ga0247815_10001077_pt1 | contig 21071 bp, 15 predicted proteins | sample UWRJL194509B1_FD_181014 | JGI IMG/M metagenome (GOLD analysis project Ga0247815, IMG submission 181014) | Plant litter microbial communities from Arlington Agricultural Research Station in Wisconsin, United States - UWRJ-L194-509B-1 | ecosystem: Environmental > Terrestrial > Plant litter >...
GACCTGGAACAGGTGGTGCGCTCGGCGCTGGCGCGCCACCAGGTGCCGGCCGAGCTGCTGGAGCTGGAGCTGACCGAAACCGCGCTGATGTCCAACGCCGAACGCACCATCACCGTGTTGACCAGCCTGAAGAAGATCGGCATCAAGGTGGCGATCGACGACTTCGGCACCGGCTATTCGTCGCTGGCTTATCTGCAGCGCTTCCCGATCGACAAGCTGAAGATCGACATCGCCTTCGTGCGCGACATCACCACCAACCCGAACGACGCGGCGATCGCGCAGGCCATCATCAGCATGGCGCACAGCCTCAAGCTGCGGGTGATCGCCGAGGGCGTCGAGACGCGGCCGCAGCTGGAGTACCTGCGGCGCAGCCGCTGCGACGAGATCCAGGGATATTTCTTCAGCCGTCCGCTGGCGCCGGACGAGCTGGGCGCGCTGGTGGCGTCGGGCCGCGCCTTGCCGCCGGCGCCGGGCAACGGCGGCCAGCCGGCGCAGACGCTGCTGATCGTCGACGACGACGTCAACGTGCTGGCCTCGCTGCACCGCTTGTTCCGCCGCGACGGCTACCAGATCCTGACGGCGGCCTCGCCGGTCGAGGGCTTCGAGTTATTGGCGCTGCATTCGGTGCAGGTGATCGTCTGCGACCAGCGCATGCCGGTGATGAGCGGCACCGAGTTCCTCAGCAAGGTCAAGGAGATGTATCCGGAGACGATACGCATCATCCTGTCCGGCTACACCGGACTGGAGGCGGTGCTCGATTCGATCAACCGCGGCGCCATCTACCGCTTCTACACCAAGCCGTGGGACGACACGCAGTTGCGCGACAACATCCGGCTGGCCTTCCACCACTACTGGCTGATGCACGGCAGCGGCCGCCGCGCCGGGCAGCCGGACGAGGACGCGACCGCGCTGCGACCGCTGATTCAGGAGGTGAAGTGATCGAAGCTGTCGAGCCGCAATTGCAGCGCTTCGCCGCGCGCGTCGACCAGTCGCAGGCCTGATGCCGGCTCGATGGCGCCCACCCGCGTGACCGGCGTGGCGGTGCTCTCGGCGGCGGCCAGCACGGCGGCGCGCGACGCGGCCGGCGCGGTGAAGCACAGCTCGTAATCGTCGCCGCCGGCGGCGCAGTAGGCGCGCCGCAACGCCGCTTCTTGCGCGGCCAGCACCGGGCCGGGCGGCAACGCGTCGACGTCGAGCGTGGCGCCGACGTCCGACATTTTCAGAATATGCCCGAGATCGCCGACCAGGCCGTCCGAGATATCGATGGCGGCGTGGGCGATGCCCTGTCGCGCCAGCAGCAGGCCCAGCGCCACCCGCGGCGATGGCGTGTGCAGGCGCGCGGCGGCGGCGTGCAGGCCGGCCGCGTCCAGCGGCTTCGGCAACTCCAAGCGGTAGGCGGCCAGCGCCAGGCGCGCGTCGCCGAGCGTGCCGGAAATCCAGATGTCGTCGCCGGCCTTGGCGGCGTCGCGGCGCAACGCCCGGCCCGGCGCCACCTCGCCGAACACGGTGATGCAGATGTTGAGCGGGCCCTTGGTGGTGTCGCCGCCGATCAGCTCGATGTCGAAGGCGTCGGCCAGCGCGAACAAGCCCTGCGAGAAACCGGCCAGCCAGTCGCGGTCGGCGGAGGGCAACGCCAGGGCCAGGGTAAAAGCAACAGGCCGCGCGCCCATCGCCGCCAGGTCCGATAAATTCACCGCCAGCGCCTTGTGGCCCAGCCGCGCCGGGTCTTCGCCGGCGAAGAAGTGGCGGCCCTCGACCAGCATGTCGGACGAGATCGCCGTCTGCATGCCGGGCGTGGGCGTGAGCAAGGCGCAATCGTCGCCGATGCCCAGCGTGGCGCGGCCGGCGCGCCCGGGGCGCTGGAAATATTGCTTGATGAGGTCGAATTCGGAGAGCATGTCGCATTGTAGCGATGAATTTCGCCGGCGGCGACATGAGTATTTGGAATTGCAATTACAAACCAGATTGTAATAGTCAATGGCAATCGATGCGTAAAATGGTCCATATGCTGTCCAGCAGGGGCCTAAATGCCGCTAAACACATAGTAAATTCGGTTTACCCGCTGCAACGCTTATAACAAATCTTGATATCGGTCATGCGTGTTGGTGAAAATACCTACGTATTTGCAAGAATTGGTCTGATAAAATCGGAAGCTTTCCGATTGCACAAACAGGAAGGCCGCACAGCATGGATTCGTCATCTGATAAAAAAGAAGAACTTCGTCAACAATTGCGCCTCGCCGCGCTTGAATACCACGAGTGCCCGACGCCCGGCAAAATCAGCGTCACGCCGACCAAACAATTGACCAACCAGCGCGATCTGGCGCTGGCTTACTCCCCGGGCGTGGCCGCGCCGTGCGAAGAGATCGTCATCGATCCGGCCAACGCCTATAAATACACCGCGCGCGGCAACCTGGTCGCCGTCATCACCAACGGCACCGCCGTGCTGGGCCTTGGCAACATCGGTCCGCTGGCCGCCAAGCCGGTGATGGAGGGCAAGGGCGTGCTGTTCAAGAAGTTCGCCGGCATCGACGTGTTCGACATCGAAATCAACGAGCAGGATCCGGACAAGCTGGTCGACATCATCGCCTCGCTGGAGCCGACCTTCGGCGGCGTCAACCTGGAAGACATCAAGGCGCCGGAGTGCTTCTACATCGAGCGCCAGCTGCGCGACCGCATGAAGATCCCGGTCTTCCATGACGACCAGCACGGCACCGCCATCATCGTCGGCGCCGCCATCCTGAACGGCATCCAGCTGGTCGGCAAGGACATCGCCAACTGCAAGCTGGTGGTGTCGGGCGCCGGCGCCGCCGCGCTGGCCTGCCTGGACCTGATCGTCGATCTCGGCTTCCCGCTGGAAAACATCTACGTCACCGACCTGGCCGGCGTGGTCTACAAGGGCCGCGTCGAGCTGATGGACCCGGACAAGGAACGCTTCGCCCGCGTCACCGACGCCCGCACCCTGGCCGAAGTGATCCCCGGCGCCGACATCTTCCTCGGCGTCTCCGCCGGCGGCGTGCTCAAGCAAGACATGGTCAAGGCCATGGCGCCGAATCCGCTGATCCTGGCGCTGGCCAACCCGAATCCGGAAATCCTGCCGGAGGAGGTCAAGGCGGTGCGCGACGACGCCATCATCTGCACCGGCCGTTCGGACTTCCCGAACCAGGTCAACAACGTGCTGTGCTTCCCGTACATCTTCCGTGGCGCGCTCGACTGCGGCGCCACCACCATTACCCGCGAAATGGAAATCGCCGTGGTGCACGCGATCGCCGAGCTGGCCCACGCCGAGCAGTCGGACATCGTCGCCACCACCTACGGCTTCACCAGCCTGTCGTTCGGTCCCGAGTACCTGATCCCGATGCCGTTCGATCCGCGCCTGCTGATCAAGATCGCGCCGGCGGTGGCCAAGGCGGCCGAGGATTCCGGCGTCGCCACCCGTCCGATCAAGGACCTGCAAGCGTACGCCGACAGCCTGCAACAGTTCGTCTACCGCAGCGGCACCTTCATGAAGCCGCTGTTCCAGATGGCCAAGAAGACCCACGCCGACCTCAAGCGCATCGTCTACGCCGAAGGCGAAGAGGAGCGCGTGCTGCGCGCGGTGCAGGTCATCGTCGACGAGAAGCTGGCCCGTCCGATCCTGGTCGGCCGCCCGGCGGTGCTGGAGACGCGCATCACCAAGTTCGGCCTGCGCCTCAAGCACGGCGTCGACTTCGACGTCATCAACCCGGACCACGACGAGCGCTACCGCGATTACTGGCAGTCGTACTACGAGCTGACCGCGCGCAAGGGCGTCACGCAAGAGTACGCCAAGCTGGAGATGCGCCGCCGCCACACCCTGATCGGCGCGATGATGATCAAGAAGGGCGACGCCGACGGCATGATCTGCGGCACCTTCGGCACCACCCAGCTGCACCTGCACTACATCGACCAGGTGCTGGGCAAGCGCGAGGGCGCCTGCGTCTACGCCGCGATGAACGTGCTGATCCTGCCGGAGCGCCAGCTGGTGATGGTCGACACCCACGTCAACGAGAACCCGAACGCCAACGAGCTGGCGGCGATCACGGTAATGGCGGCGGAAGAAATGCGCCGCTTCGGCCTGTCGCCGCGCGCCGCGCTGCTGTCGCACTCCAACTTCGGCTCGTCCAACAGCGAATCGGCGCAGAAGATGCGCGCCGTGCTGCAGCTGGTCAAGCAGCTCGATCCGGACCTGGAGATCGACGGCGAGATGCACGGCGACACGGCGCTGGACTCCAAGCTGCGCCACGCGATGATGCCGGACTCGACGCTGACCGGCGACGCCAACCTGCTGGTGGCGCCGAACATCGACGCCGCCAACATCGCCTACAACCTGGTCAAGACGGCGGCCGGCAACGGCATCGCGGTCGGTCCGATTCTGCTCGGTTGCTCGCAGGCGGTGCACATCCTGACGCCGTCGGCCACGGTGCGCCGCATCGTCAACATGACCGCGCTGTGCGTGGTCGACGCGGTGGCGCAGCGCAAGGTGTAAGCCGGCACCAGCCTGCGGACCCGGGCCGGACCGGCTCTCCCTCGGGAGGCTGGGCCGGCCTTTTTTCCGTCCAAAACGTCGCCCTGTAACAGGATGTAAGTGATGTAATGGAGAGATTTGGAGAGAAGTGTTCAAGTATCACTCTGTTACAATAGCGGGCTACCTATATCACCCATGACTTGGATTGTTACTCACCATGCAGAATATTAAAAAAGCCCTGGTAACGGGCATCACCGGCCAAGACGGCGCCTATCTCGCGGAACTGCTGCTGGAAAAAGGCTATGAAGTCACCGGCACTTATCGCCGTACCAGCTCGGTGAATTTCTGGCGTATTGAAGAACTGGGCATCCAGTCGCACCCGAATTTGAAATTGGTCGAATACGACCTGACCGACCTCGGTTCCAGCATCCGCCTGCTGCAAAACGCGCAGCCGGACGAGGTGTATAACCTGGCGGCGCAAAGCTTCGTCGGCGTATCGTTCGAACAGCCGGTCACCACCGCCGAAATCACCGGCGTCGGTCCGGTCAACCTGCTGGAAGCGATCCGCATCGTCAATCCGAAGATCCGCTTCTATCAAGCGTCGACCTCGGAAATGTTCGGCAAGGTGCAGGCCGTGCCGCAAAAAGAAGACACCCCGTTCTACCCGCGCAGCCCGTACGGCGTGGCCAAGCTGTACGCCCACTGGATGACCGTGAACTACCGCGAATCCTACGGCATCTTCGGCTGCTCCGGCATCCTGTTCAACCACGAGTCGCCGCTGCGCGGCCGTGAATTCGTCACCCGCAAGATCACCGACTCGGTGGCCAAGATCCATCTGGGCCAGCTGGACGTGCTGGAGCTGGGCAATATCGACGCCAAGCGCGACTGGGGCTTCGCCAAGGAATACGTCGAAGGCATGTGGCGCATCCTGCAGGCCGACACGCCCGACACCTATGTGCTGGCCACCAACCGCACCGAGACCGTGCGCGACTTCGTCACCATGGCCTTCAAGGCGGTCGACGTGAGCATCGTCTGGAGCGGCGAAGCCGAGAACGAGACCGGCGCCTGCGCCAAAACCGGCAAGGTGCTGGTGCGCGTCAATCCTAAGTTCTACCGTCCCGCGGAAGTGGAACTGCTGATCGGCGACCCGGGCAAGGCCGAGAAGGAACTGGGCTGGAAGCCGTCCACCACGCTGGAGCAGCTGTGCCAGATGATGGTCGAGGCCGACCTGCGCCGCAACAAAGCCGGTTTCTCTTTCTAAGGAGTCCCCATGGCCGCTGAAGGTTCGGGCAAACGCGCCCTGATTACCGGTTTGTCCGGCTTCACCGGCCGCTACGTCGCGCAAGAGCTGCGCGACGCCGGCTACCAGGTATTCGGCACCATCACGCCGGGCCATGCGCCCGCCGAAGGTGAGTTCGCCGTCGACCTCAACGACCGCGCCGGCCTGGCCGCCGTGGTGCAGCAGGTGCGGCCGGACGTGGTGGCGCACCTGGCCGCCATCGCCTTCGTCGGCCACGGCGACGTCGAGCAGGTTTACCGCGTCAACGTCGCCGGCACCCGCAACTTGCTGGAGGCGCTGGCCGGGCTGCAGCAAAAACCGTCGGCGGTGCTGCTGGCGTCCAGCGCCAATATCTACGGCAACACCGACGTCGGCGTGATCGACGAAGACGTGCCGGCCGCGCCGGCCAACGACTACGCCGTCAGCAAGCTGTCGATGGAATACATGGCGCGGCTGTGGCAGGACAAGCTGCCGCTGATCGTGGCGCGTCCGTTCAACTACACCGGCGTCGGCCAGCACGAGAACTTCCTGCTGCCGAAGATCGTCGCGCACTTCCGCCGCAAGGCCGCCGACATCGAATTGGGCAACCTGTACGTGTGGCGCGACTTTTCCGACGTGCGCATGGTCGCCGCCAGTTATCGCAAGCTGCTGGCCGCCGGCCCCAACGCCGCCGGCCAGACCTTCAACATCTGCTCCGGCCATGGCTACTCGCTGGGCGAGGCGCTGGACATGATGGCCGACATCGCAGGCTACAAGATCAACGTCCACGTCAACCCGGCCTTCGTGCGCGCCAATGAAGTGGTGCGCCTGGTCGGCGACAACCGCCGCCTGGTGGCCGCCACCGGCCCGCTGGCGACGGTGCCGCTGGCCGACACGCTGCGCTGGATGTATTTGACGTGAACCAGCCATCCCTGCGCGTCGGCCTGTCCACCACGACGGCCGAACCGGCGCTGACGGGCGGTCGTCTCGACGGCATCGGCGTCTACAGCCGCGCGCTGCTCGATCATCTGCCGCGGGCCGGCGTCGAGGTGCTGCCGTTTTCCTTCGCGCCACCCGGCGACGCGCGCCGCCTCACGGTCGGCCGCGCGCTGCCGCTGTCGTTTCCGCTGGCGACGCTGGGCGATTTGCTGCTGCCGGCGTCGGTGCACCTGAGCACCCGCGCGGTGCTGGGCAAAAGCGCCGCGCCGCTGGATATCTTCCACGCCACCGACTACCGCATCGTGCGCATGGATTGCCCGGTGGTGGCGACGCTGCACGACGCGCTGCCGATTTCGCACCCGGAATGGGCCAGCCCGAGAATGCGCGGCCTGAAGAACTGGCTGCAGATCAAGGCCGCGCGCAAGCCGCGCCACGTCATCACCGGTTCGCGTTTTTCGATCCGCGAATTGGTCGAATGCTTCGGCGTCGACGAGCGCGAGATCAGCGTGGTGCACCACGGCGTGCGCGCGCATTGGTTCGACGCGCCGTCCGCCGAGGCGCGCGACGCCACGCTGGCGCGGCACCAGCTGCGGGCCGGCTACTTCCTGTTCGTCGGCACGCTACAGCCGCGCAAGAACGTCGAGCGCCTGCTGCAGGCCTACCTGGCGCTGCCGCCGGTGCTGCGCTCGAAACATCAACTGGTCGTCGTCGGCGCGCCGGGCTGGCGCAGCGAGGAGCTGGTCAAGCAAATCAAGGCGGCGCAACAGAACGGCGAAAACGTCGTCTGGCTGGACCGGCTGACCGACGACCACGAACTGCGCCATCTGTACGCCGGCGCCGGCGCGTTCGTGTTCCCGTCGCTGCACGAGGGCTTCGGCCTGCCGCTGGTGGAGGCCTTCGCCAGCGGCGCGCCGGTGGCCTGTTCCGGCACCACCTCGCTGCCGGAGGTGGCGCAAGGCGCGGCGCTGGAATTCGATCCGCTGTCGGTGGCGGAGATCACCGCCGCCATGACCACGCTGGCGCGCGACGACACGGTCCGCGCGCGCTGCATCGCCGCCGGCCGGCGCCGCGCGCTTGAACTGACATGGGACGAAGCGGCCCGCCGCACCGTCGCCGTGTATCATGACGTACTGTCCCACTGAAGCCCTGCCATGCGCGTTCTCCATTTCTATAAAACTTACTATCCCGACAGCTGGGGCGGCGTCGAGCAAGTGATCCGCCAGCTGTGCGTCGGCACCGGCCGGCTCGGCGTCACCAACGAAGTCCTGACGCTGACCCGCGACCGCGCCGGCCCCAGGGAAATCGAGTTCGAAGGCCATACCGTGCACCGCGTGCCGCTGGACTTCGAGATCGCCTCCACCGGCTTCTCGCTGGCGGCGATCCGCAAGCTGGCGCGCCTGGCGCGCAAGGCTGACGTGATCCACTACCACTTTCCGTGGCCGTTCATGGACATGGCGCACTTCATGGCGCGCATCAACAAGCCGAGCGTGGTGACCTACCACTCGGACATCGTGCGGCAGAAAAATCTGCTGCGCGTCTACAGCCCGCTCAAGCGCCGCTTCCTGCACAGCGTCGACACGGTGGTGGCGACCTCGCCCAACTACCAGGCCTCGTCGCCGGTGCTCAAGCGCTTCGAGCACAAGACCCGCACCATCACCTACGGCCTGGATAAATCGACCTATGCGAAACCGTCGCAGGCGGTCAAGGACCGGTGGCGCGCGCAATGCGGCGAGCGCTTCTTCCTGTTCGTCGGCGTGCTGCGCTACTACAAGGGCCTGCACATCCTGCTCGACGCGATGGCCAAGCTGGATTACCCGGTGGTGATCGTCGGCGCCGGCCCGGTCGAGCAGGAGCTCAAGGAGCACGCGGCGCGCCTCGGGCTGACGCATGTGATGTTCCTCGGCGCGCTGGAGGAGGACGACAAGGCCGCGCTGCTGGAGCTGTGCTACGCGGTGCTGTTCCCGTCGCACCTGCGCTCCGAGGCGTTCGGCATCTCGCTGCTGGAGGGCGCGATGTACGGCAAGCCGATGATCTCCAGCGAGATCGGCACCGGCACCACCTACATCAACATCGACAACGAGACCGGGCTGGTGGTGCCGCCCAACGATCCGCCGGCCTTCGGCGCCGCCATGCGCACCCTGTGGGAGCAGCCGCAACGCGCCGCCGAGATGGGCCGCCGCGCCGAGGCGCGCTACTGGGAACTGTTCACCGCCGAGGCGATGGCGCGCAACTACCTGGCGCTGTACCGCGAACTGGCGGCCAAGCATGCGAACAAGCGCGCCGGCATGCGCGAGCGCGTGGTTTGAACTTATTTGACTTGGCGCAAATCTTGTCGAAAAGATTACGGCTATGATGGTGGTCGAACTCCGCGCTCGGCCAACGGTCGAACAAGAAGGCGCCACCAGGATGACGCCACCCGCTGTGCGACGCAACGACGTTGTCCGGGCGGGAGTTCACCTTCGAAGGTAGAATACGCTCCATCACACCCAATGATGGAGAATCGCGTGCGCTGCCTGGTCATCGAAGATGAAGCCGAAACCTCGAACTACATCTGCAAAGGCCTGCGCGAAGCGGGCTACCTGGTCACCGCCGCCGCCACCGGCCCGGACGGACTCGATTACGCCACCAGCGAGGACTGGGACATCATCATCCTCGACCGCATGCTGCCGGGCCGCATCGACGGCCTGTCCATCGTCGACAAGCTGCGCGCGCTGGGCAAGCAAACCCCGGTCATCATCGTCAGCGCGCTGACCACCATCGACGCCCGCGTCACCGGCCTGCGCGGCGGCGCCGACGATTACCTGTCCAAGCCTTTCGCCTTTTCCGAGCTGCTGGCGCGCGTGGAAGCGCTGCTGCGCCGCAGCGCCCCCGGCGCCGACAGCACCCAGCTGCAAGTGGCGGACCTGAAGCTGGACCTGCGCACCCTGCGCGTCACGCGCGGCGCCAAGGTCATCACCTTGCAGCCGCGCGAATACCGCCTGCTCGAATACCTGATGCGCAACGAGAACCAGGTGGTGACCCGCACCATGCTGCTGGAATCGGTGTGGGACTACCACTTCGACCCGCAGACCAATGTGATCGACGTGCAGATCAGCCGCCTGCGCGCCAAGGTCGACAAGGACTTCCCTGTGATGCTGATCCACACGCTGCGCGGCGTCGGCTACCGCATGGGCGCGACGCCGCCGGACGATATGGAACCCCCGCATGCCTAGGTTGCCGAATCTGTGGCGCGGTTCGATCGTGGCCAAGCTGGTGCTGGGCTACGGCCTGCTGGGCATCGCCACGATCGCGGCGGTGTCGGCGGTTTTCTACAGCGGCACCATCGGCGTGCTCGATCAAAACATCGACGGCAAGATCATCACGCAGTCGGAACGGCTGCTGGAAAGCGCCGGCGACGGCAAGTATCCATCGCTGGAGGCCGAGGTCAAACGCCAGCTGAGCGACGGCATCGACAGCGACCGCGAAATCCTGCAGCTGTTCGACGCCGCCGGCGCGCGCTCGGCCGGCAATCTGGGCGCCTGGCCCGGCACCGGCGATGACGACGAAATGCTGACCACGACGGTGACGCGCAACGGCCGCAGCGCACCGGCGCGCCTGTACCTGCGGCCGCTGGACGGCGGCGGGGTGCTGATCGTCGGCCGCGACCTGAGCGAGGAGGAGGCGGTGCGCGACGTCATCTGGCGCGCGCTGCTGGCCGGCGTCTGCGTCTCGCTGATGCTGACCGTCGGCGGCGCGATGCTGTTCCGCCGCAGCATAGAAGGACGCCTGGGCGACATCCGCCGCACCGCCGCGCAGATCGAGGCGGGCGACCTGAGTCCGCGCATCCCGGTGACCGGCAACGACGAATTCGCGCTGCTCAACCGCGACATCAACCGCATGCTGGACCGGATCGAACTGCTGATGGACGGCATCCGCCACGTCTCCAACGCCATCGCCCACGATTTGCGCACGCCGCTGAGCCGCATCCGCGGCCGGCTCGACGACGCTCTGCGCCACGACATGACGGTGCCGCGCCTGTCCGGCGCGGCGCACGACGCCATCGACGACATCGACGATTTGATACGGCTGTTCGAGCGGCTGCTGCAGATCGCCGAGGCGGAATCGGGCATGCGCGCGCGCCTGTTCGAGCGGCTCGATCTGGGCCGCGTGGTGGCCGACATCGGCGAGATGTACGAAGCCACCGCCGAGGACAGCGGCATCACGCTGACGGTCGACGCGCCGGATGCATTGTTCGTCGACGGCGACCGCAACCTGCTGGCCAGCGCCGTCGCCAGTTTGCTGGACAACGCCATCAAGTACGCCGGGCCGGGCGCCGCGATCCGCGTGCGCGCCGGGCTGCATCAGGGACTGGCGTCGATCGCGGTGCACGACAACGGCCCCGGCATCCCGGAGTGCGAACGCGGCAACGTCACGCAGCGTTTTTATCGTCTCGACAAGAGCCGCCACATGCCGGGCAACGGCCTGGGGCTGTCGATCGTCGGCGCCACCGCCACCTCGCACGGCGGCGCGCTGGTGCTGGAGGACGCGGCGCCGGGACTGATCGCGCGCATCGTGCTGCCGCTGGCGCCGGGCTGAATCGGCTGCCTATCCGCTGCCTATCCGCTGCCTATCCGATCCGTAATCTGATCGCAAGCTTGTGGAAAGCCGGCCGGTCCTATGATGGACCGATACTCTCCGGCTTTGGCACATCATGCATGATTTAAGCGATATCGGCCACTGGCTGCAACACCATCCCGTCCACCACGAGTCGGTCGTGCATGGCACGCAGGGCGAGACGCTGGTCTCCTTCAGCACCAACAACTACCTGGCGCTGGCCAGCCATCCGCGCCTGGTGGCGGCGGCCAAGGAAGGCTTGGACCGCTACGGCGTGGGCAACTGCGAATCGCGCCTGTTGGGCGGCGACCTGGATGTCTACCGCGAGCTGGAACGCCGCCTCGGCGCCTTGCATCACAAAAGCGACGCGGTGCTGTTCGTCACCGGCTACATGGCCAACATCGGCGTGCTGTCGTCTATCGTCAAGGCGGCCACGCTGGCGCGGCTGCACGGCTTCCGCGCCAAGAAGCGCCGCAAGTACGCCTACTACTCGGACGAGTTCAATCACATCTCGATCCGCGAAGGCATACAGATGTCCGGCGCGCTGCGCTACAACTACCGCCATCGCGACATGAATCACCTGGAGTCGCTGCTGGCGGCCGGTGCCGTCGACGGCGTCACGCCGATCATCGTCAGCGACGGCGTGTTCAGCATGGAGGGCACGATCGCGCCGCTGCCGGAACTGACGGCGCTGGCCGAGCGTTTCGACGCTCTGCTGTACATCGACGACGCCCACGCCACCGGCATCCTCGGCGCCAACGGCGGCGGCACCTCGGAGCACTTCAATTGCTATAGCCCGAACATCATGCTGATGGGTAGCTTGAGCAAGGCGCTCGGCGCCATCGGCGGTTTCGTCGCGGTCGACCAAGAGGTGGCCGACGTGATCCGCCTGACCAGTTCCGCCTACGGCTTCACCAGCCCGCCGCCGCCGGACCAGGCGGCGGCGCTGCTGGCCGCGCTGGATTTATTGGAGCAGGAACCGCAGCGGCGCCAGCGCCTGTGGGACAACCAGCGCTACTTCATCGAGCAAATGCGGCCGCTGGGCTACACCATCATCGGCACCGACACGGCTATCCTGCCGGTGCTGATCGGCGACGCCGAAACCTGCCAGCGCTATGTGCTGGCGTTGCGCCGCGAAGGCATCCACGTCGACGCGACCCAGTTCCCGGCGGCGCCGGTGGGGCAGGCGCGGCTGCGCTTCATGATGAACGCCGGCCACACCAAGGCGCAGATCGATCACCTGGTCAGCGTGATGGCGCGCCTGGCCGAACTCAATGCTCTGCCCAGCGCTGCTTGACCTCTAGCAGCGCGGGCATCTGTTTCAGGAACAGGTCGACCAGCTGGCCTTCGAAGTGCAGGCCGCGCTGCTGTTCCAGGTACTCGACCGCTTTTTCGATCGGCCACGCTTGCTTGTAGGGCCGGGCCGAGGTCAGCGCGTCGAACACGTCGGCGATCGCCACGATGCGGCCGACCAGCGGAATCTCGTCGCCGGCCAGGCCGTTCGGATAGCCGCTGCCGTCCCATTTTTCATGGTGGGTGACGGCGACGTCGTAGGCCATCGCCAGCATGCCGCTTTGATGCTTGCCGATGATGTCGCCGCCGATGGTGGCGTGCGACTGCATCACCTTCCATTCGTCCGCGTCGAGCGGCCCCGGTTTGCGCAGGATGTTGTCCGGAATGCCGATCTTGCCGACGTCGTGCATCGGCGCCGCGTGCAGCAGGTCGTCCGCCTCGGCCTCGGACATGCCGAGCGCCAGGCCGAGGATGCGCGAGTAGTGGCTCATGCGGATCACGTGCAGGCCGGTCTCGTTGTCCTTGTACTCCGCCGCCAGGCCGAGGCGCTGGACGATTTCCAGGCGCGTGCGTTTCAACTCGTCGACGCCGACCAGCGACAGGTGGGTGCGCACCCGCGCCCGCACGATGGGCGGGCTGACCGGCTTGGTGATGTAGTCGACCGCGCCGGCGTTGAAGCCGATCACCTCGTCGGACGCCTCGCTCAGCGCGGTGACGAAGATGACCGGGATCGCGGCGGTGGCCGGATCGGCCTTCAGTTGGACGCATACTTCATAGCCGGTCATGCCGGGCATCATGACGTCGAGCAGGATCAATTGCGGTTGCTCCTGGCGCGCCAGCTCCAGCGCGCGCGGGCCGTCCTTGGCGAACAGCAGCCGGTATTGGTCTTGCAGCACGTGGCGCAGCAGTTGCAGGTTGCTGGCTTCGTCGTCGACCGCGAGGATCAGCGGCTGGTTGGCTTGGTGGGTGGTGATCATGGTTTCTCCGTGGCCAGGGCGGCCAGCAATTCCTGCAGCGTGACTTGCGCCAGCGGGAAGTCGAAATCGTTCAGGGCGCTGTGCAGCGCCGCCAGTTGTTGCGTATGGACGCCGGGCGCGCCGGACAGGCTGCTGGTCAGCGCCGTCAAGCGTGCGTCGTCGAGCGCGCCGCGCTGCAGCGACGGCAGCAGCGCCGAGGCTTTCTGGCGCGCGGCCGCGGGGTCGTAGACGGCGCCGCTGCCCACCGCTGCGCCACCGCCGGCCGCGTCGCCGCCGGCCGTGTCACCACCGGCACCGCCCGGGCCGCCGGCCGGGAGCGCGCCGGCGGATACGCCACGCGCTCCCGCTCCCGCCGTGGCGGCGTGGATGGCGCTGAGCGCGGCGTCCAGCTGCGCGGTCAGCGTGCGCTGGCCCTGCGTCAGTTCGGCGTTCAGCGTGCCGCCGTCGCGCTGCGGCGAGCCGCATAATTTCTCCATCTGCGCCAGCGTCGCGGTCAGCTGCTCCAGCCCCAGGTTGGCGGCCACGCCGCGCACCTTGTGGCACCAGGCGCCGGCGTCCTCCAGCCGGGTGTCGCTGCTGGAGCCGAGCATCTTGCCAAGCGTGGTGGCGGCGGCGCCGTAGTCGGCGGCGAAGCGCTGCAGCGCCTGATGGTAGACCTTCTCCTGCTCGGACCAGCGCCGCAGGCCGGCTTTCAGATTCAGCACGCGCTGGCGCGCCGGGGCGTCCGCCGCCGGCGTCGCGTATTCCATCAGCGGCAGTTTCATCACCCGCGCGATTTCATGCGACAGCGTGTGCCAGTCGACCGGCTTGGAGGCGAAGCCGTTCATGCCGGCCGCGCTGGCGGCCTCGCGGTGCGCCGCCAGCACGCTGGCGGTCATCGCCACGATGGGCAGGGCGTCGGCCGGCGGAATTTGCCCGGCAAGTTCGCGCCGGCGGATGGCGCGGGTCGCGGCCAGGCCGTCCATCAGCGGCATCTGCATGTCCATCAGCACCACGTCGTAGCGGCGCTCGGCCGACATGCTCACCGCGTGCAGGCCGTCGCAGGCGGTGTCGATGCTGTGGCCGCGTTTCGCCAACAATAGCGACAGCAGCTCCAGGTTCTGCGGCACGTCGTCGGCCGCCAGGATGTGCAGCGGCGGCAGCGGATAGTCGCTGCGCTCGCCGGCCAACGATGGCGCGTCGCGCGCCGGTTCCAGCGGCAGCACCACGTGGAAGGTGGCGCCTTCGCCCGGCGCGCTTTCGGCCCAGATCTTGCCGCCCATGAGCGCCACCAGCTGGCGGCTGATGGTGGTCCCGAGGCCGGTGCCGCCGAAGCGCCGCGTCATCGAGGCGTCGGCCTGGGTGAACGGATCGAAGATCGCGTCCAGCCGCTCCGGCGCGATGCCGATGCCGGTGTCCATCACCGTGATGTGCAACCGGCCCTGTTGCTCGCTGGCGTGCAGCCCGACCTTGCCGGCCGCCGTGAACTTGATCGCGTTGTCCAGCAGGTTGCCGAGGATCTGGCGCATGCGCAGCTCGTCGCCGTGCAGCCAGGCCGGCAGCGACGGATCGTAGACGATGTCGATGGCCAGCCCTTTGCTGCGGGCGTTGCTGCCGAAGGTGGAGGCCAGTTCGTCGATCAGGCCGAGCAGGCTGTAGTCGTCCGGTTCCAGCTCCATCGCGCCCTTATCCAGCTTGGCGGTGTCGAGGATCTCGTTGAGCAGGCGTAGCAGCGAGCGGCCTTCCTTGCGCACCGTGTCGAGGTGGCGACGCTGGCTGGTATCGAGTTCGGTGTCGAGCAGCACGTCGGTGAAGCCGAGGATGGCGTTCATCGGCGTGCGGATTTCGTGGCTCATGTTGGCGACGAAGCTGGCGCGCGCGGCGGCCGCCTGTTCCGCCTTCTCCTTGGCGTGGCGCAGCTCCTGCTCCATCTGGCGCCGTTCGCTGATGTCGAGGATCACGCCGTCGATCCAGCGGATCTCCGGATCGCTTTCGTCGATGGTGACGGCGCCGTGTTCCCACATCGCGCGCACGCTGCCGTCGGCGTGCTTCAGGCGGTACTCGACCTGGTAGGCCGACAGCTCGGCGACGCTGCGGGCGATCTCCGCCGCCACGCCGGCGCGGTCCTCCTCGTGGATCAGGGAACCCAGCGTGCGGCTGCGGTGCGCGCCGACGAAAGCGCCGGCCGGGTAGCCGGCTACGCGCTCGATGCCGTCGCTGACGAACACCGGCGGCGCGTCGAAGGCCATGCTGCTGCGGAAGGAGATGCCGGGGATGTTGCCGATCAGCGAACGGAATTGCTGCTCGCTGTCGCGCAGCGCCTGCATGATGGCGCGGCGTTCGCTGATGTCGGTGATGAACAGCACGAACAGATCGCGCCGCGCCAGTTTGGCGTGGCCCAGCGCGCGGCGGATCGGCACCTTGCTGCCGTCCTTGCGCAGCGCGATCACTTCGCTGCCCTTGCCGGGGATGGCCGCGTTCTCGGTGCGCATGTAGTTCAGCAGGCCGTCGCGCTCGGAGCGTTCGACGTCGGCCATCAGCAGGCGGATGTTGCGGCCGACGATGTCGGCGCGGCTCCAGCCGAAGATCCGTTCGGCCGAGGCGTTGAATTCGTGGATCACGCCGTCGCGGTCGACCGTGACCACGCCGTCGACGGTGGTGGTGAGCAGCGCGCGCATCCAGCTTTCGCTTTCGCTTTGCTGGCGGAACATCTCGCGGTAGCGCAGCAGGCCGTTGGCGGCCATGACGAACACGGTGAAGGCGACGGTGATCAGCGTGATCGCCAGCGCCAGGAAGGTGCTGCTCTGGCCCGGCGCGTCTTGCGGGCCGCCTTCAGGCAGCACGCCGACGAAGCGCGCCGCCGCCATGCCGGTGTAGTGCATGCCGGCGATGGCGCAGCCCATGACGCCGGCGCTGATTAGTCCAATCGCGCGCGGGCCGAGGTGGGCGCGCAGCGAGCGCAGGCCGAAGCGGATCCAGATCGCCAGCGTCGCCAGCACCACGGCGACCACGATCGACAGGCCGAACATCAGCGGATCGTAGCGCAGGTCGAGCGACATGCGCATCGCGGCCATGCCGGTGTAGTGCATGGCGCCGATGCCGGCGCCGACCAGCACGCCGCCGGTCAGCAGCGCGCCGGTGCTCAGGCGCGGGCGGCTGATGATGGTCAGCGCGACGTAGGAGGCGGCGAGGCTGGGCAGCACCGACAGCAGCGTGAGGCCGTGGTCGTAGTCGATGCCGGTGCACAGGTTGAACGCCAGCATGCCGATGAAGTGCATGGCCCAGACGCCGCAGCCCAGCGCCAGGCTGCCGCTGCCGAGCATGACGACGCGCAGCCCGCGCGTGCCGGCGGCCTGCGCCTGGCCGACCACTTGCAATCCCATCCATGATGAGAAGATGGCAACCAGGATCGAGAGCAGCACCAGCGACGGAACATGATTGCCGTAGTGGATGAGCGCCAGATTGTCCGGCGGGGAGAAGAGGTCCATCATGAGGTTTCCGTGCAACTTTATAGCAGTACGGAAACCTTATCACAAAACGGACCGCCGTCGGGTCAAGACTTGGCGAAGGCCAGGAAGTCGGCGTTGAACTTTTCCTTGTGGGTGTCGGTCAGGCCGTGCGGTGCGCCGGGGTAGGTGATCAGCTTGGCGTGCTTGACGATCTTGGCCGAGGCGCGGCCGGCGGCGTCGATCGGCACGATCTGGTCGTCCTCGCCGTGGATGACCAGGGTCGGCTTGTCGAACTTTTTCAGGTCGTCGCGGAAGTCGGTTTCCGAGAAGGCCTTGATCGAGTCGTAGGTGTTTTTATGACCGCCCTGCATGCCCTGCGCGTACCAGGCCTGGATGATGCCTTGCGACGGCTTGGCGCCCGGACGGTTGTAGCCGTAGAACGGACCGGAGGCGATGTCCAGGTAGAGCTGCGCGCGGTTGGCGACCGAGCCGGCGCGGATGCCGTCGAACACTTCGATCGGCAGGCCGCCCGGATTGGTGTCGGTTTTCAGCATCAGCGGCGGCACCGCCGAGATCAGCGCCAGTTTGGCGATGCGCTTGGTGCCGTGGCGGCCGACGTAGCGTGCCACCTCGCCGCCGCCGGTCGAGAAGCCGGCCATGATGATGTTCTTCAGGTCCAGCGCTTCGATCACCTGCGCCAGGTCGTCGGCGTAGTGGTCCATGTCGTTGCCGTCCCAAGGCTGGCTCGAACGGCCATGGCCGCGGCGGTCGTGGGTGATGACGCGGAAGCCGTTGTTGGCCAGCATGAAGGCGGCCGATTCCCAGCTGTCCGAATTCAGCGGCCAGCCGTGGCTCAGCACCACCGGTTGGCCGGTCTTCGGACCCCAGTCCTTGTAATAGATCTCGACGCCGTCGCGGGTGGTGACGATGCTGGCGGTCTTCTGCACCTTGCCGGCGGCGGTGGCTGCGGAGGCCTCGGTGGCGATTGTGGCCAGCGCGGTGGCGGCGGCGGCGACGGCGGTGCCGACCATGGCGGAGCGGCGGGATGGGTTGATGTTTTCGGACATGGGATTCTCCTTGTGGTGTTACAGGTATGGTTTAAAGGTGTTGTTTAAAGAAAGCGTCGGTGCGGCTGTTGGCCAGCGTGGCGGCGGCCGCGTCGTAGTGGTTGCCGCCGGGGCGGGCGAAGGCGTGGTTGCAGCCCGGGTAGGTGTGCGTCTCGACGTTGGGGTTGTCCTTGAGCGCGGCGTGGATCACCGCCTGCGCATCCTTGCCGATGTATTCGTCCTCGCCGGCCAGGTGGTAGAGCAGCGGGCGCTTGATGGCGGCGCCTTCGGCCGCGTACTTCTCGGTGCCGCCGCCGTAGTAGGCGACGAAGGCGTCGGCGTCGGCGCGGGCCGCCGTCAGGAAGGTCATCAGGCCGCCCAGGCAGTAGCCGGTGACGCCGACCTTGCCGGAAGCGCCGGCCATGCCGCGGGCGGCGGCGACGGTGGCGGCGATGTCGCCGACGCCGCCGTCGAAGTCATAGCCGCTGTACAGCGCGAAGCCGCGCGCCCAGTCGCCGGGGATGTCTTCCGACATCGACAGGCCGGGTTCGGCGCGCCAGAACAGGTCGGGGGCGACCGCGATATAGCCTTTGGCGGCGTAGTCGTCGGCGATGCTGCGGATGCCGGCGTTGACGCCGAAGATCTCCTGGATCACGACGATCACCGGCGCGCTCGCGGGAGCGTTTGCCGGCCGGGCGACGTAGCAATTGAAGCTGCCGTCGGCGACTTTGATGGTGAGGGTTTCTGTCATTTTCTGCTCCGGTTGGGCCTTGCGATGACGTCATAGTAGGGCCGAATCGCGGCGCTGGGAACGCACATTCCTGCAAAGCGGGTTTGCAAACTTGCATATCCCGCCACGTGGGTATAGTCGGCCTCCCCGAAAGAGTTAGCGGCGGCGCGAGTTGCGTTTAATGCAAATCTGAACAATACTTGGGCGGCTGATCCGGGTATCGCCGGATCCCACCATGGGACACACTGAAACGATGGCATTCCTGACCAAGAAAAAGATCGCGCTGGCGCTGGGCCTGCTGCTGATCGGCGGCGCGGCCGCCGCCTACTACTCCAAAAGCAAGACCCCCGTGGTGGAGCCGCCACGCTTCCGCGTCGCGGCGGCCGACACCGGCAATATCACGCAAACGGTGACCGCCACCGGCACCATCAACCCGGTCGCGCTGATCAACATCGGCTCGCAGGTGTCGGGCACGGTCAACGAGTTGAAGGCGGATTTCAACGACCGCGTGAAAAAAGGCCAGGTGCTGCTGACCTTGGACCCGACCATCTTCAACGCGCAAATCCGCCAGGCCGACGCGCAACTGGCGTCGGCGCGCGCCTCGCTGCGGCTGGCGCAGGCCACGCACGCGCGTAACCAGACCTTGGTGACGCAGAGCTTCATCTCGCCGCTGGCGCTGGACCAGTCCAAGCGCGAGGTCGACGTGGCGCAGGCGAATATCCAGCTATCGCAGGCGCAGCTGGCGCGCGCGCAGGCGGACTTCAACAACAGCGTGATCCGCTCGCCGATCGACGGCGTGATCATCAAGCGCACCGTGGACCTGGGCCAGACGGTGGCGGCGTCGTTCGCCACGCCGACGCTGTTCCAGATCGCGCGCGACCTGACCAAGATGCAGATCGACACCAGCGTCTCCGAGGCCGACGTCGGCGCGCTGAAAGAGGGGCAGGCGGCGCGCTTCGTGGTCGACGCCTATCCGGACAAGGAGTTCGACGCGACCATGCGCCAGTTCCGCCTGGCCGCCAACGTGGTGCAGAACGTGGTGACGTATATCGTGGTGCTCGACGTCGACAACAAGGAAGAGCTGCTCAAGCCGGGCATGACGGCGCAGGTGCGGCTGTTGGTGGGGAACCGGCAGCAGGTGCTGCGCATCCCGACCGCCGCGCTGCGCTTCCGCCTCAGCGACGAGGAGGTCGAGAAGCAGAAGAAGGCCGCCGCCGCGGCCAAACCGGCATCCGCTGCCGTGACGGCCGACGACACGCCGCCGCCGGACGACGATTCCGCCTTCCGCACCAAGGCCGACCTGGCGCGCGCGTTCAAGATCTACACGCTGGACGCGAAGAACCAGCCGGTCCCGCTGGACATCAAGATCGGCCTGTCCAACTTCCGCTACACCGAGGTGACCGGCGGCGGCTTGAAGAAGGGCGATAAAGTCATCACCCGCGCCATCAACGACAAAGAAGGTGGCATGTGACCGGGCCGCTGATCGATATCCGCAAGGTCACCAAGAGCTACTTCTCCGGCAGCGTGGAAACCCAGGTCTTGTTCGGCATCGACCTGGCCGTGCCGCGCGGCGATTTCCTGGCGGTGATGGGGCAATCCGGCTCCGGCAAATCGACGCTGATGAATATCTTCGGCTGCCTGGACCAGGCCACCGGCGGCAGCTACCACCTCAACGGCGTCGACACGCTGACCTTGTCGCGCGCCGAGCTGGCGACCATTCGCAACCGCACCATCGGCTTCGTGTTCCAGAGCTTTAACCTGATCAAGCGCATGAGCGTGGCGGAGAACGTGGCGCTGCCGCTGATCTACGCCGGCGTCTCGCGCGCCAAGGCGCATGCCAAGGCGCTGGTGGAGCTGGAGCGGGTCGGCCTGAAGGACTACGCCAAGCGCACGCCCAACCAACTCTCGGGCGGCCAGCAGCAGCGGGTGGCGATCGCGCGCGCGTTGGTGGCCGATCCGCCGCTGATCCTGGCCGATGAACCGACCGGCAACCTCGATACCCAGACCAGCGAGGAGATCATGCGCTCGTTCCAGCAATTGAACCAGGAGCGCGGCATCACCATCCTGCTGGTGACGCACGAGCCGGACATCGCCGCCTACAGCAAGCGGCTGATGCGGCTCAAGGACGGCCATGTGCTGTACGACGGCCCGGCCGCCGAAGGCTTGCGCCTGATGGGCCACGAAACCATAACGGTATAAATCATATGAATCCTTTACAGATTGTGGTGGAGGCGTTTCGCTCGATGCTGGCGAACCGCCTGCGCACGCTGCTGACCATGTTGGGCATCATCATCGGCATCACCTCGGTGGTGCTGTTGCTGG
>Ga0247815_10001078_pt1 | contig 21062 bp, 18 predicted proteins | sample UWRJL194509B1_FD_181014 | JGI IMG/M metagenome (GOLD analysis project Ga0247815, IMG submission 181014) | Plant litter microbial communities from Arlington Agricultural Research Station in Wisconsin, United States - UWRJ-L194-509B-1 | ecosystem: Environmental > Terrestrial > Plant litter >...
TGATGCTTACAAAAATATGGGTGATGCTATCAATGTGCCAATTATCGTTCGTTTGCAAGGAACAAATGCTGAAATTGCAAAAGAATTAATTGACAATTCAGGTATGCCAATCTTATCAGCTACTCAATTTCAAGAAGCTGCTGACCAAGTTAAAGCTGCACTTTCTTAATTAAATAAGAAATCAATTATATAGAAAATCCTTCCAGTCATTGGAAGGATTTTTTTTTTGAGGTTAATTTTAATTGCTAAGAGATTTAACCGCAACGCACGCAAAGTTTTTTTTATATAAGAATCTATATAAACGCAAAGTTCGCAAAGCTCTATGGATAAAGCTTTGCAATTTTTTTTAGAACATAGCCCGTGGTTTCAACTACGGGTACGTTTCGAGATCTACAGATTGTGATTTGAAGATTATGATATGTGAATTGTGATATACAAATTGTGATATGCATCGCGTTCCCATGGTTGAAACCACGGGCTATATTTTACAACTGAATTTATTGTTATGATCTTTTTTAAGCGCAAAGTTCGCAAAGTTATTTGATAAAGCTTTGCGATTTTTTGAGAACATAGCCCGTGGTTTCAACCACGGGGACGCTCCAAGATATGCAGATTATGATGTGTGGATTGTAATATGTGCATTGTATTCCCGTGGTTGAAACCACGGGCTATATTTTACAACTAAACTTGTTATTATGATCTTTTTTAAAGCATAAAATTCGCAAAGCTTTATCAATAAAAACTTTGCGAACCTTGCGTAAATCCTTGCGCTCTTTGCGGTTAAATCAAAACTATTTCAAAACCGTTGCCAATTCAACAATTTCAAATTCAGGATTATGCTTGACAAATTCTCGAATCATTGCCGTATGTCCGGCGCCTAATAAAACCATTATTTTATCGTCTTTACTTTCAGTTAATTTCTCAATTAAAGCATACATATAAAGATTTCTTCTGTACCATTCTGAGACTAAAAAAGCTCCCACAAAATTATCAGTTTTCCCGCCTTTGATGGCAGTTTCAAGATACCACTGGAGATTGTCATCATTTGATGCTTTTGTATTGATGTCTAAAAGAAGCTCTGTTAAAGAATACTTTGTAATTTTTGTATTGAAATCTGTTTCGTAATGCTTCATAGTCTCGTCATTCCTTTTGATTAAATCAAACTGGCCAGCTTCTTTCATTCCTTTTACCAAACTGTCATACGGAAAATCAGCGCCTTTGTAATCAATTCCGTATAGCTTTTTATGGCCTAATTTTTTAGCTGATCTTAAAGCTATTTGTACTATTTCATCTGAATCATTCTTAAGTAAACTATCAGTGTTTTTAGCATAAAATTGATCTAATTTGGCTTGTTTTTGATAATTCCATTCAATGAAGATTTTATCGGGGCCAAACTTTTTAATTTTATCGGTGATTTTTTCCAGCTCTTTCTGGCTTTTGTCTGACATTACATTAAAGGTATTTACTTTAGCAACGTCAAGTCCCGGATTTTCAAAATGGAAACTTCCAAATAATAATATTTGTTTCTTTTTTGTTTGGGCAGAAACAGTCGTTAATGCCATTGTAAAAACGAGTAATAAAGCGATTTTTTTCATGATGATTTGTTTTAAATTCAAAGCAAATGTATCGCAGCTTTTCTCATCATATTTTTGTTTTTGATGAACATCATATTTCAAATCACAAACATTTAAAATAAGCGGTCAAAAAATTTCGTGTATCGTTTTTGATAGTTCGTCACAGAAAATAGCCATTTTATATAAACATAGTATTCATGTAAAGTCATAGTTGTATTTTTGAAATAACAACAACATTATTATGAAGCTGAAAATTCCCTTTTATTATCATATTCTCCTTTTCTTAGGATTGTTTCTAACCTTTTATCTTTGGGATATTGGCGTGAGTAATCGAAAATTGGAGTCTGTTTTCAGTATTATGTATTTCTTTTTTAATTCAGGTTTTTTACTCTCTATTTTCATCGTTTATCTTCTGAATTTTTATACATTTTGCGACTGGTTTTTAAATAAAAAAAGGATGTTATGGTACTTTTTAAGCGTTCCAGTTTCATTATTAATTTTTGCCGGAGTCCGTTATTTTTTGCAGGAAGTAGTTGTGTTCGAAATTACCGGAATTCACAATTACGGAGAGGAAACCCGTAAAATAGGATATTATATTCGGGATAATTTTTTCTTCGGATTACCGTCTGTAATTTTGAGCGCTCTGAATTATTTGTTTTGGCAATTTCAGGATGCCAATAAGCAAAACCAGGAATTGTTATTAGAAAATAAAAAAGCGCAGCTTCAAATGCTTAAATCGCAGGTTAGTCCGCATTTTTTATTTAATACGCTTAATTCGTTTTATAGTCAGTTGATTTTGAAAGACGATAAAATGGCTTCGGATATTTTAGTGTTATCAGATTTGTTGCGCTACGTGATTACAGAAACAGAGAAGGATGAAGTGTTGCTTTCTAAAGAAATTCAGTTTGTGCAAAACTACATTCATTTGCAGCAAAAACGATTTGAAGATCAGCTTTGTCTGGACTTTGAAATTGAAGGAAATTATGCAACCGAAAAAATTCTGTCATCGGCTTTAATTCATTTTATCGAAAATGTTTTTAAACACGCCAAACTCAATAATCCGGATGAAAAAGCGATTATTTCAATCCAAATAAAAGGAGACTTTTTAGAGCTATCAACCTTTAATTATAACGTAGGAGGAGAGAATTATTCCTCGACCGGAATTGGTTTTGAGAACTTGACCAAACGATTAGAATATACGTATAAAGATCAATTTATACTGGAGAAAACAGCAGAAAATAATACCTTTAAAACCTATTTAAAAATACCACTAAAAAAATAATTCCATGAATTTTAAATGTATCATTGTTGATGATGAACCGCCAGCAACGCGCATACTCGAAAATTATATCGAAAAAGTATCTTTTCTCGAAAAAGTAGGCGTTTTTAATGATTCATTAAAAGCATTAGAATTTCTCAATACACAAAGCGTCGATGTTATTTTTTTGGATATTCAGATGCCGCAACTCACAGGTTTGCAGATATCCCGGATAATTTCAAAAGATATAAAAGTCATTTTTACAACAGCATATCCTGATTTTGCATTAGAAGGATTTGAGCTTAATGCCATTGATTATCTATTGAAACCAATTGCTTTCGAACGTTTTTATCAGGCCGTTTCGAAACTAAATGCTGAACCAAAAACAGAGGTTGTAACCAACAATTCATCTGAGTTTATTTTTGTGAAAACAGATGGTAAAAATAAATTCCAGAAGTTGTTTTTAGAGGAAATTTTATATGTAGAAAGTCTTCAGAATTATGTTTGTATTCATACTCAAAAACAGCAGTTAATTACACATTCGTCTTTAAAAAATGTAATTGAATCATTGCCCGAAAAAGACTTTATTCAGATTCATAAATCCTTTGTAATTGCGTTAAAACAAATAGAATCTACAGATAGTTTTTCTGTTTTTATTAATAGTAAAGAACTACCAATAGGGGCAACCTATAAAGATGCTTTTTTTGAACGAATTGATCAGAATAAGATATAAATCTATTTTGTTTTGATGATGATTTAACCGCAATCCCGATAGCTATCGGGAGCAAGGAATTTTAATTATAAGAATTTATATAAACGCAAAGTTCGCAAAGCTTTATCAATAAAACTTTGCGAACTTTGCGTAATTCTTAGCGCTCTTTGCGGTTAAAAAAAAACTATTTCTTATTCTTCCCGTTTTTGTAAACAACTTTTTCTACAACCTGTACTTTAGGAGCAGTTTTAGTATTGTTTTTCTTGAAAGGTTTTTTAGCTGCAGGTCCTGTTTTAGAAGGAGCTTTATCGCCTCTTCCTTTTTCAGCATCTTTTGCACTTGCTTTAAACTCAGGTCTTTCTTTAGTACTGTCTTTTTTAGGGATTTCGGCTTTATGCTTTGCTAAAACGTCATTTGGGTTTTTCGGGTTTTCTTTCGTTCCTCTTAAATGAATTACCAATCCGTTTAAGAAATTACGCAAAACCTGATCACCGCATTCCATGTAGTTTTCATGATCTTCAGCTCTAAAAAAAGCACCCAATTCTGATTTTGAAATTCTAAAATCTACTAATTCTAAAATTTCAACTATTTGGTCGTCACGGAGCATCAAAGCCACGCGAAGTTTTTTTAGGATATCGTTGTTCGTCATCGTTTAATTTTTTACAAAGGTACGTTTTAAAAGTAATTTGAATGCAATTTATTGAGTTGAGCTAAGTTTTTTTGCCACGAATTTCACAAATTTCCGCAAATTCTATTGCGCTTAAATTTTAATTCGTGAAAATTTGTGAAATTAGTGTCAAACCTTTTCGTTTAAGATTTTTATTAATTTGTCTAAATCTTCACGAAGATGATTAGCCGTAACTACAATTCTGTTTAGATTATTGGCATTTTCCTGATATTTAAAATTGGCAATAATGATTTTATTGGCTTTTAATGTTTCTATCAAATTCTCGTTTTCTAAATAAATCAGAGGATAGGTTTTGTCAAATTTGATACTTTGATTTTTGATTAACTTTCGATCGATATAATCCAAATTCTCTAATAACTTTTGATGCTGAATTTTGTACAGATTTGCTGCGTCCGCCAAAGTCTGAACAAAAGCAGGATTCATTCCGGCAGCAGAAATAAAAATGTCCAGATTTTTTATTTGATTAATAAAAGCCGCATCGCTTGCAATTACGCCGCCACTTAAACCGAATGCTTTTCCTAACGAAGAAATCATAATTTTTCGTTTGATAGGAAGATTGATTTCAGAGTAGATTCCACGGCCATTTTCGCCTAAAATTCCAAACGAATGCGATTCATCAATAAGGAGCGTAATTTCTTTATGATCAGGAATTGTAGCCAAAATAGACAAATCAACCGCTTTAGTCTGAAACCCTGAAACCCCATCAGTTAAAATCGTGATTTTTTCTGATTGAGAATCTAACAAACGTGGGTGTATATTTCCATTTATAAAAACAGGCAAACTATCCTTAATCTGAATTGCCGGATGCGTATTCGGAAAGTGGAAAAAAGAATCTGTTTGTTTTTTTAGTTGATCAATAACGAGTTTTCCTGCAAGCATTCCGGAAGAAACCGTAACAGCACTTTCGGCTTTGATATGATGGGCTAAAAAAGTCTCACCATTTTCATAGGCTTTTAGTTTTATATTCGCGCTTCTGGAGCTACCGTAAGTTGTTCCCCAATTCCGGATGTTTTTAATCACCAATTCCTGAAACTCCTTATTGGTTGGTAATCCCAAATAAGCCGTTCCTCCAAAATACAAATACTGTTCCTGGTCGATTTCGATAATTCTATCCGGAAATTGATTGACATTCATAGCTTTATAATAAAGTAACTCCAGTTCCGTTAAGTTCAGAATAATGAATAACACCATCTTTTATTGTTACTCCGGTTGCAATGTCTTCCGCTAAAAGTAATGCTCCGTCCATGTCTACATAATCCAATTGAGGCAATAAATGAGCAATCGCAGAGATTCCCACGGTCGATTCGGTCATACAACCCACCATTGTTTTTAAGCCAAGTTTTTTAGCTTCTTCGATCATGCGTTTTCCGGGAGTTAGTCCGCCACATTTTACCAGTTTTACATTTACACCATGAAAATGGTTGAAACATTTGGCAACATCTTCTTCTATAATACAGCTTTCATCAGCAATTATTGGTAAAACCGAATGTTTAAAAACCTCTTTATGTGCTTCCCAATTATCAGCTTTCATAGGTTGTTCCAGAAATTCTACACCTAATTTTTTGAGCTCAATGGCATTGTTTATTGTTTCCTCAACACCCCAACCGCAATTGGCATCGATTCTAAAAATGGCATTAGTATGTTTTCTGAGTTCCTTTACAATCGCAATATCTTCTTTTGTTCCCAGTTTGATTTTATAAATAGGCCAGGGAAGTTCCTGCATTTTCGAAACCATTTTTTCTATCGAAGCAATCCCAATAGTGTAATCTGTAAGCGGATTTTTTTCGATTGAATAATTCCATAATTCATACAATTTCTTTCCTTTCTTGCGTGCATACAAGTCGTTATACGCCAAGTCTAAAGCGCACAAAGCAAACATATCACCTTTTAAATACGGATAGATTTTTTTCCAAAAGACTTCAGGAGTTTCATTTTCGGTCGTTTCAATAATGTTTCTGATTTCTTCTAAATCCTGCATCATAATAGGAACCGTAGTTTTATAATACGGATTTGAAGTAGCTTCTCCAAAACCCGAGAAACCATCGCTTTTGAGTTCGACAATTAACGACGGCTGAAAATCAATTGATTCTCTTGATATGGTGAAAGTATGTTTTAGTTTTAGATTGTATTCTCTTAAAATTAATTCCATAATATTTTTTGATTGTTTTTTATTAATAACCTAGCCAAAGCACTGCTTTTACGAAACCATCCCGCCAGAGTTTCTCGTTATGTTCGCCTCCTTTTACAATTTTAGACTTGGTAAGATGTAAGCAATAGCAACGTTTTGTATCTAATAAACGTTCCATTTTGGTCATATCTTTTACCATATCATCGCTTTCTTTATCTCCACACAAAAAATAAATTTTGGTTTTTATTTTGGGAGCTTTTTCCGTTAAAGTATAAATGTCATTCGAAAACCAAAAGGAAGGCGAAAAAACGCCTGCTTTGCCAAATGTTTCGGGATATTTTAGAATCGCATAATATGAAACTAATCCGCCAAGAGAACTTCCCATAATGATCGTATTTTTGGCTTTTGGTTTGGTTCTGTAATGGTTGTCGATATAAGGTTTTAATGTTTTTACAATAAAATCAAGATAATTATCGGCATTTCCGCCACCATATTTTTCATTTTTAAATGGTGTCAATTCATCGATGCGTTTTTCATTTCCGTGTTCGATTCCTACCACAATTACTGGAGCTTTCAGACTATCCAGTTTTTCATCGACATTCCATTCTCCGGAATAAGCCGTTTTAGAATCGAATAGATTTTGGGCATCGTGCATATAAATCACGCTGTATTTTTTGGCTGTAGCCGAATAATCTTTCGGAAGGTAAATCCAGATTTTTTTAGTGGTTTTTAGTTGAGGCGCTTCGATCGTAAAAGTAGATACGTTTTTTGAAGCAGAACTTTCTTGCGCGCTTGTGACAGAGGTTATCCAAAGCATTATAAAAAAGAAGAATCCTCTAATCATGAGTTCTTTGCATTTTAGATTTAAAAACAATATTTTAGCTAAAAATAATAAATTGATGAATACCGAAACAGAAAAGAGAAGTTTACTTTTAGAAATGATTGCTTTTTCTACTGTTGATGGGCATTTGCACAAAAGAGAGTATGATTTTTTGTGGCTTGTGGCTCAGGAATTAAGCATTGATTTAGCTGTTTTTCATGACTTATTTCATCAGGAAAATCCCCATTCGATTATAAAATCAGAGTTTCAGCGCATTCAGCAATTCTACAGACTGGCTTTGATCATGTATTGCGACGGTATTTTGCACGAAAAAGAAGCCAAAGCCATTCAGCAAATCGCAATCGAAATGGGCTTAAACCCCAATGCAACCAAACGCGTTTTGGATTTAATGAAAAACGCACCAAACGCCATAATTGACCCTAATGTTTTATTGAAAGTTTTTCAGGAACAACACAATTAAGCCAATTGTTCCTGTAGTTTTTTGATATCGTCACGCAACTTAGCCGCTTGTAAAAAGTCCAGTTCTTTGGCCGCTTTTTCCATTGATTTACGTTTTTCGCGAATCATTTTTTCTAATTCTGTTTTTGATAAATAAGCCGTTTCCGGTTCTGCAGCAACAGATAATGTATGACCCAATTCGTATTCTACCAAAGGATTTTTGGTAAAAGCACTGTCAATTTTTTTGTTTAAAGCCTGTGGCGTAATGCCGTGTTCTGTATTATAATTGATCTGTTTGGTTCTGCGATAATCTGTTTCGTCTATTGTTCGCTGCATACTTGCCGTAACTTTATCGGCATACAAAATGGCTTTTCCGTTCAGGTTTCTTGCCGCACGACCAATAGTTTGTGTTAGAGATCTGTGATTACGAAGAAAACCTTCTTTATCAGCATCAAGAATTGCAACCAGCGAAACCTCAGGTAAATCAAGACCTTCACGAAGCAAGTTTACTCCAATCAAAACATCAAAGATACCTTTTCGTAAATCCTGCATAATTTCGATCCGTTCCAGCGTATCTACTTCAGAATGTATATAACGACAACGAATGTTTACTTTAGTTAAATATTTGGCTAGTTCTTCGGCCATTCTTTTAGTCAGCGTAGTCACTAAAACTCTTTCGTCTAATTCGCAGCGCACCTGAATTTCTTCGATCAGATCATCAATTTGATTCAAACTCGGTCTTACTTCGATAACTGGATCTAATAATCCCGTTGGACGAATAATTTGTTCTACATAAACACCATCTGTTTTTTGTAATTCGTAATCTGCCGGTGTTGCAGATACATAAATTACCTGATTTTGTATGGCTTCAAACTCTTCAAATTTCAAAGGTCTGTTGTCCATGGCGGCAGGTAAACGAAAACCGTATTCCACCAGATTTTCTTTACGGCTTCTGTCGCCTCCGTACATGGCGTGAACCTGAGAAACGGTTACATGACTTTCGTCTACAATCATCAAATAATCACTCGGGAAATAATCTAATAAACAGAACGGTCTTGTTCCGGCTTGTCTTCCATCAAGGTATCTTGAATAATTTTCGATTCCGGAGCAATAACCTAATTCACGAATCATTTCTAAGTCGAAATTGGTGCGTTCTTCTAAACGTTTTGCTTCTAAGTGTTTTCCTATTTCTTTAAAATAATCGACTTGTTTTACCAAATCCTGCTGAATTTCCCAAATGGCACCTTGCAGTACATCAGGAGAAGTCACAAACATATTAGCGGGATAAATAGTAAGCCTTTTAAATTTTTCTATGACTTGTGAGGTCTTCACATCAAAGGATTCTATTTCTTCGATTTCATCTCCAAAAAAGTGAATTCTGTAAGCGTCATCGGCATAACTTGGATATACTTCGACCGTATCGCCTTTAATCCTGAAAGTTCCCGGATTAAAATCTGCTTCGGTTCTGGCGTATAAACTTTGAACCAGACTATGAAGTAATTTCGTTCTTGAAATAACCTGATCTCTGGTTATTTCAATTACATTTTTTTTAAATTCAACCGGATTTCCAATACCATATAAACACGAAACAGAAGCGACAACCAAAACGTCCCGACGTCCTGAAAGGAGCGAAGAAGTGGTGCTTAAACGCATCTTTTCGAGCTCTTCATTGATAGATAAATCTTTCTCGATAAAAACTCCTGTTACAGGCATAAAAGCTTCAGGTTGGTAATAATCGTAGTAAGAAACAAAATATTCGACCGCATTATTCGGGAAGAATTGTTTGAACTCAGAATATAATTGCGCTGCCAAAGTTTTATTGTGGGCCAAAACCAAAGTAGGTCTTTGCACTTCCTGAATAACATTAGCCACCGTAAATGTTTTTCCGGATCCGGTAACGCCTAATAATGTCTGGTACTTTTCGCCATCGATTACACCTTGCGAAAGTTTTTCGATTGCTTGTGGCTGATCACCTTTTGGACTATACTCTGAGGATACTTGGAAATTCATTTTTGAAGGATGAAAAATTAGTTTTGTAAAGATACAAAGTTTGAATTCTATATAAAAGGGTTGTCAAGAATTACACGAATTGTCCGAATTTTTGTTATTGTTGATTTTGTTTCACGCAGATTTTGCAGATTTGAGCAGATTTATTTTGATTATATCTGCGTAGATCCGCTTAAATCTTTTTAAATCTGCGTGAAAAACTCTTAATTTAATGATATTGATTAGAGTACACTTTATCAATTATTCTAAAAAATCAATCATCGCATCATTTACAATTTTTGACTGATCGATCGATAAAAAATGTCCGGCGTCTTTTATGATTCGTGTTTTGCTTTTGATTAAATATTTATCTGCTCTTTCCAGACTTTCTTCGGAATTAATGACATCATGATCGCCAATTAAAACCAAAACAGGATTGGTAATCGACTTTAATTCATCATCAGAAAACGGATGCATTTTGAGCATACTTGAATTTGATTTTGCATATTTATTGGCCAGATAAAATTGGCGTTTATAAACAGGGCTAATTTTTTCAGGATGAGTAGAAAACGTATTTAATGTTTTTCCGAATTTCTTTTCACTCGGGAATAATTTGAGCATTAAGGCAGAAGTTGTTTTGCCTACTTTATCGATAAATTTAAAGGTTTGCGCCGGACTTAACAACACTATTTTATCGATTGAATTTCCTTTTTGAGTGGCTAATAAAGTAGCAATCCAGCCACCGCGGGAAGCAGCGACGATATCGAATTTCTTTAATTTATAATGATCGAAAATTTCGTTGTATAAAATCACAATTTCTTCTGACGAAAGTGATTTTGAAGTAAGAGTTGATTTTCCGGGTTCCATCATAAAATCGATAGCGTATATGCGATGATTTTTGGCTAATGGTTTTATATTGGGGTACCACATTGTTGAGCTCGCGTCCATTCCGTGAAGCAAAATTAAGTCTTTTCCGTTTTTTGGTCCAGCCATAATAACGTGCGCTTTTCCGTATGAGGTTTTTATATTTTCTTCAGAATAGGGAATATCCCAAAGTTTTAAGGCTTTGTCGTAAGAACTGATATAAGCTTGTTTTTCGCTTTTGGTTTTGAAAATGTAATCGTCAAATTTTGCATTTTTTGTTGAAGAACAACCGGTAATTACAAGTAATATCAGTATTCTAAAGTATATTTTTGGCATAGTAATAAAATTCAATTTACTCTTAAAGGTACGGAAATTGCGTATCGAAAAAGTATCAGAATTTTAATTTAAAGTATTATAATTATAATGTTTCGCTTTTTCTGGTAAGATGATATACTTGTACTAATGCTAAAATGGCATTTGGAATAATAACAGGTAAAAGCCACTGATTAAGATCTTTATAATCTTTAAAAAAGATACCATAAACTACGAAACAAATACATCCAAACATATTAATGAATCGGATTGTTTTGAGGTCTTTCAGTAAAAAACCTCCAACAATAAAAAAGGATGCGAGATAACCAATATATTCTGCCATAATTTTGTATGAATTGCTTTACGGTAAATTTACCAAAAAACAAACAATAAAATCATTATTTTATATTGAAAGTCCGTATTTTAAAATTTCCACGCTTTTTGCTGGCTTTCACTTAAAAAAGTCCAGGCTACAATACGGCTTGTTTTTTGGCCTTGAGCCATATCAATAGTTTTGATTGAAGAGGCATTTACTTTATTTAGTGTTTTGTAAATGCTCGAAAGATTTTCTCTTTTTGAAACCAAAGTCGTGAACCACAGAGTTTGCATGGCAAATTTTGCACTTTCGTAAATCATTTGGGTTACAAAACCAATTTCTCCGCCATCGCACCATAATTCGGCATTGTGGCCTCCGAAGTTTAAAACCGGATTTGTTTTTTTTCTTTCTTTGGTTAAATTGGAAACTTTACGAACGGTACTTTGATTTGCATCTTCGGCAGAAGAATGAAAAGGCGGATTGCACATCGTGAAGGTAAAACGATCTTCGGGTGTGATGATATTTTTGAAAATAAAGCGTGATTCGGTTTGTTGCTGTAAACTTATAGCGTCAATCAATTTTGAATTTGCTTCGATAATTTTACTGCAATTTTCGATTGCTTTTTCGTCGATATCAGTTCCTACAAAACTCCAATCGTAAATCGCATTTCCTAAAATAGGGTAGATGCAATTGGCTCCTGTTCCTATGTCTAATCCTAAAACTGAAGATCCTTGCGGAATGATTCCGTTATTGGTTTCGGCCAGTAAATCAGCTAAATAATGAATGTAGTCGGTTCTTCCCGGAATAGGCGGGCAAAGATAATTTTTAGGAATATCCCAGTTTTGTATGTCGTAATAGGTTTGCAGTAATGCTTTGTTAAGCGCTTTTACAGCCAATGGATTACTGAAATCGATTGTTTCAATTCCGTGGATGTTAATCGCAACGTATGCTTTTAGTTCTGGACAATTCGCGATAAGAAGTTCGAAATCATAACGGGAACGGTGAAGATTTCGAGGATGTAAATTGTTTTTTTCGGAATTGTCTATTTCTTTCATTTTTCTGAATTTCCGTGCAAAGATAGTCATTCCTTTCTTAGTGTCTGTGTGTTTAAAATTCCAATTTTTGAAATTCCAAATTCCAAATGAGAAAACCCAAATTACAAATGAGAAAGCCCAAATTACAAATGAGAATTTAAACACATAGAAACATAGATTTTTAAGCGATATTATTATAGGGTAATTTTTTTCTCGCAGATTTTAAAAAGATTTAAGCGAATGCGCGCAGATGATTATTGTAAATTTAATCTGCTATAATTTGCAAAATCTGCGTGAAACAAAAATCTTTTTTATTTCAGGTGAAATAATTAATCCATACACTCCATTAACAACAAATCGCCATCGGTATGGGTGATGCTGACCAAACCATCCTGAAGAACAGCATTGCTGCTGCCGGTTCGATAGCCAATTGTTAAGGTGTCGTTTTTTAGGGGATATAATAAATTGGTAGAATTAATCCCGTTTACAACCCCAATTGGTATCAATGAAATGGGTGTTTTTGCCGTATACCATTTCTCGAATTTATTGGGTAACAAGAATATTTTTGAATGATCGTCGAGAATAACAATTTTAAGCAAATTACGGTAACGAACGATATTAGTGAGGTTTGTAATGGTGTGATCGGCACGTTTTCCGGTGGCCCAAACTACGTTTACGGCAGGAATTTTTCTGGCGATCAGGTAGTCAAATGCTTTTTCTAAATCGGTTTTATCCTGATCGGGAGTATGTACGATTTCGATAGGATATTGGGATGTTTTGTAGATTTCGGGATCAAAACCACGATCGAAATCACCCAAAAGCACATCGACTTTTATGCCTAAATCAATCACTCTTTCTATGGCTGAATCCAGCACGATAACCAGTGGCGACCATTCGAGCAATTGTCCTAATAATTCAGGATTACATGCTGCTCCGTTGGCAATAATTAAAGCGGGTTCCTGGTCGTCGCGTACGATATGGTGTGAAGACATTTAGTTTTTGATTTGAAATGTGCTGCAAATGTACGAAAGGAAAGGATTTTAGAGGTTAGATTTTAGATTTTAGATTTTTTTATCGTTGTGATGTTTTGTTTTACCATTAAGATATTAAGAAAGTTAAATTGGCGGGCTGAATATCTTAATAGCTGAATTTTTTTTGCCACAGATTTTAAATATTTCTTTACCATTAAGATATTAAGAAAGTTAAGTTTTTCCTGCTTAATGTAACTTAATGCCTTAATGGTTAATTTTTTTTCCGCAAATTCTAAATGTTCTTTTACCATTAAGATATTAAGAAAGTTAAGTTTCTTGCTTAATCTAACTTAATGCCTTAATGGTTTAATTCTTTTTTTTGCATTTAAGATATTTAGCTTAATTGTCTTAATAGTAAACAACTATTTTGCAGATTTAAAAGCGATAGCATCAACTTCGATTTGCATTCCGTCGATGGCTAATTTAGGAACGGGAATTAAGGTGCTGGCAGGGAAGGGTTTGTTTTTCCAGACTTTACGGATTTCTTCATTTCATATTTTTAATTTTTCGGGTGAATGATCTACGATGAGAATGGTGATTTTCATGACGTTCTCCGGTTTTAGAGTATAGCTGTCTAAAACGGTTACAATATTCTTTAAGGCAACCTGAGTTTGCTCTCTAAAGTCATTGCTTAAGGTGTGTTCTTTTCCTAAACCTCCGCTTTGCCCGGAAATATAAACGAATCCTCCGGGCGTTGAAACCGATGATGCATGACTAAAACCGTAAGGAGTTGGGTCGAATAACGGTTCTGGATTTTTGAAAGTTTGTGCTTTTGTGGTAAAGGCACAAAGAGAAAATAGTGTAAACAGTAAATGTTTCATGTTTTAGAAATTTTGAATTAATTGTTTGCAAAGTTTGCTTAATTCTAATTCCTAAACCTTTACATATGTTGAGGGGTTTTTTAGTTTACAGTCACAGTCTCAGTCTCAGTATTCAGTCTCAGTATTCAGTCTCAGTATTCAGTCTCAGTGTTTAGCGCAAACTGTAAACTGCGACTGCGACTGTAAACTGCGATTGAAGACTGAATACTGGGACTAAAGCAACCTTCGGTGGTAATTGATTTGCCCTAAATGATAAGCCAAGTGTGTGGAGAGATGAACCAAAAAGAAACCTGTTGTCATTTCTTTTTCGAATACAATTTGCGGATAAATGGCTTCGAGATCTTCTTCGGTTAAAGTATCGAAGGCATTATTTACTACTATAATAGTGTCTTCTATTTTGGTTATTAGCTCTGATTTTGGAATGTCTTTTAAGGAAAATTCTAAAGGACGATTTCTAACATAAGCTGTTTTTCCTAATTCGGCGCCAATATAAGTATTGATGTTTCCGATAAGATGTAAACATAGATTTCCTGCCGAATTGGAAATGTTTTTGTCAATTACCCAAATCTGATTTTCGTTTTGATAGGATTCGATTTCAACTTTTAATTTGTTGAGATCACGGTTGAAAAGGGATTTTAAGGTTTCAATTAGCATAATGTTTTTTTTTTTTGTCCACAGATTTTAAAGATTAATCTGTTTTTTTTTAATTAAAAATTATAAGGAAATTCAAATTTTAGTCAATGTTGCGTAATTGTTTAGAATGAGCAGGTAATCTTTTTAATCAGTGAAATCTGTGGCAAAAATTAAGCTTTACTAATTATCGGAATCCAGATTTCTTCTTCAGAATCGGGATCTTCTTTTTTATACTGATCTCCCATTACAGCAAAATGAGGCCTTTCGTCTACTGTATATGCTGAGTTTGGCAGCCATTCTACAAAAATAGAATGATAGGTTTTATGTCCTTCGCTTTGCGGGCCTTTATGTACAAAAACAGCGTATAATCCGGTTGGGATTATTAGGATTTCCATCTCTGCAGGGATTGTTTCGAAATCAGAAACTTCGACCGCTGCCCATTTTTGAAAGCTGTTATTGGGATCGAAATTATCAAAATGGCCGTTAGGAAAAACTTCAAGCGAATATAAATTCGAATCAATTGAGTTTTTGATTTCTTTTCGTTTTGGCATGAAGGAACTCCATAATTGAAACGTTTTATTTTCGATAAACGACATATCAATGTGTTTACCAATTAGTTTTTTCTCGGATAAAATTTCAATTCTGGCTTCCATAATTCTGATTATTGTATTTTGAATTTTTTTGTGTCAATTTCGCTAAGCGAAAAATAACCTAACGGATAATTGGCTTTATCAGTGGTATTGATGATGTTTCCTTTTACAGTTGCGGGTGGTGTCTGAAAAGGTCCGCCAACATTACTTCCGGCAATACTTACCAAAATACTCATGTAGTTATAGTATTGTTTCGAAATTCCGTAATGTGTTATTTCGATTTCATTGCCAATTTCTAAATCGTCGTCATCTGATTTACTGAAATATTCATTTCCTTGAAAAAACTTATCTTCAGACACATAGTAAGTTGAGGTCACTTTATTTGAATAGACATATTTGTACAAATAAAAATTATCTGCATCGGCAGGATCGTTATAAAAAGCCCTGACTTCGATTTCGTCGCCTGTAATACCTCCTTCATTATTTTGTTCTATTCGGGTAATTGGCGCTACTGATTTCATTGTTTCAGCAGCAGTATAAGTATTACCGTTACTAATTACGGTCAAGGTGTAATTTTCGTCGATTACTGGAATAAAGTTTGTGCATACATATCGTCCGGTTTTATTGACTTCGACAAAGTTAAATTGTTCGTTTTTACTGTTTTTTATAAAAATCGTTGCGCCGGAAACTGTTGGAATTACATTTTCGAAATAGCCGGTTGTGGTAGACAATTTTACAGTTTGCTGTTTTCCTGGCGTTCCTTTTTGCCAGTTTATGGCCGCTTCTATTACTAATTTTGGTGGCGCAGTATCGAGATCAACATCAACCACTTCCTCACAACTTGCGAAGAGAATCGAAATAAAAAGTGCCAATAATAAGGTTGCTTTTTTCATGATATATCTTTTGTTTTCTTTTTACGGAAAGTTGGATTTAAAATTTAAAATTATAACTCACAGCAGGAACAATCCCGAAGATAGAAGTTTTTACAGCTTCATTTGCTCCGGTATCAACATTTTGGCGAAAGTTGATAGAGGCTGCATTATGACGGTTGTATAGATTATAAATACTAAAAACCCATTCGCCTTTCCAGTTTCTGTCTTTGTTTTTTCTTGGTGTCAAAGTTGCCGAAACATCCAAATGGTGATACGCCGGTAAACGATTTTCATTTCTTTGTCCGTAACTAGGAATCGTGATTCCTAAATATTCGTATTGACCGTTTGGATACGAAACAGGCTGACCGGATTGCAAAGTAAAGTTAGCGCCAAATGACCATTTCTCGTTTAAGGTATAAGCCGATGTAACTGCTAAATTATGTGTTTTGTCGTAAGCAGAATTGTACCATTGCCCATTATTGATTCCGGTTTCCTCAGGAGTTCTGCCCGGAGTTTGTTGTTGTGATTTTGATAACGTATAGGAAATCCAGCCGTTTAGTTTGCCTTCGTTTTTCTTAACCATAAACTCTACACCATAAGAGCGCATTCTTCCGTTAAGAATGACTTGCTCGATGGCATCATTGGCAATTAAATCGGCACCATCGATATAATCCAATCTGTTTTGAATTTTCTTGTAATACGTTTCAACTTCTAAAGAATAGGCACCGTCATTAATATTTCTAAAATAACCCAACGCAACCTGATCTGCAATTTGTGGTTTGATATAATTGTCGCTTGGCATCCAGACATCAAGCGGAGTAGGTGATGAGGTATTGGAAATCAATTGAAGATACTGCGCCATTCTGTTATAACTTGCCTTTATCGATTCGTTATCGTTTAATTGATACGATGCCGAAAATCGAGGTTCTAAATTATTATAACTCTGGATTTTCTTGTTTTTACCAAAATATTGAGTCGATGTTGGTGTGGCTTTTTCGTAAATCTGCATATCATTATTGAAAATAACGGGTTCATTATTATCATAATAATTGATTGTCGAAGCTCCTAAACGATAAAATAAACTGTAACGTAATCCGTAAGAAATTGTGATTTTTTTCGAAAGCTGATTTTCTGCTTCAATATAAACAGAGGGTTCAAAAGCGTATTTTTTATCTAACTGATCCGGATTAATTCCTGATGTATCATTACTTGGTTTGATCGTTCCGGGGTTGAATTCATAATAAATACCGTTTAAACCATAATTTAGTTTGAATTTATCAGAGATGTAGTTTTTGAAATCGTATTTGATATTGTAATTCTTAATTCCCGAATCCCATTTGAAACCTACAAAATCCAAATCAAGGCCATAATAGTAATCACTATAAATCAAAGATAAATTCGCAAACAATTTATCCGAATACAAATGATTCCAACGCAGGTTTAAGGTGGCGTTTCCGTACGTATTAGTAAAACTTTTATTTAGGCTAAAAACGTCACGGCCAAAATAACCGGATAAATACAAGCTGTTATTATCGTTTAATTTATAACTTAATTTTGTGTTTAAATCATAAAAATAAGCCGAGTTGTCTTTTTGGTCTTCTGATAATTTTAAAAATAAATGAGCATATGAAGCTCTTCCGCCAATTAAAAAAGATCCTTTGTCTTTTACAATCGGGCCTTCTGCCAGGATTCTACTCGAAATTAACCCGATTCCTCCATTTACATGAAATTCCTTGCTGTTTCCGTCCTTTTGATAAATATCCAGAACGGATGAAGCTCTTCCGCCATATCGTGCAGGAATTCCGCCTTTGTATAATTTTAAATCTTTTATAGCATCTGGATTAAAAACAGAGAAAAAACCAAATACGTGAGAAGAGTTAAAGATTGTCGCTTCATCTAATAAAATTAAATTCTGATCAGCACCGCCACCCCGAACATTAAATCCTGAAGCGCCTTCGCCGGCATTTGTAACACCCGGTAGTAATAAAATCGATTTAAGAACATCGACTTCGCCCATTACTACGGGCATTTTTTTTATGGTGGCAATAGAAAGTTTATTGGCGCTCATTTCGGGCGATTTAATGTTTATTTTGCCTCTGTTGTCTTTTATTACAACTTCCTGAAGCTCTTCGCCACCTTCATGAACTGCAAAATTATTTTTAGTATTTTGATTTAAAGTAATTGTTTTTTGAATGGTTTGATAACCTACGTAACTAATCTCGATTTCATGTTCGCCCTTTGGAATAGTTAACGAATAGAAACCGTATTCATTGGTAGTAGTTCCAATTTTTAAAGCAGGAATATAAACATTTACGCCAATAAGGGTTTCATTGTTTTTAAAGTCAGTAATGGTTCCGCTTAAAGTAAATTTTTCCTGAGAAAATGAAGTTAAAGTCGTTATAAGGAAGATAAAAATAAGGCCAATTTTTTTTGTAATCATTGTCTTGTATTTGAATCACATAGTTAATAATTCTTACTAAATATTATTGCAGAACTTTTGTTAAACATTAGTTAAGAATATTTTCTTTTTGTTACAGGTTTTCAACGCTTTAAATGTTCTTAATTTAAAAATCTTTAAAGTACTTTTTCTTCTTTAATGCTAAATAGAAACTGAAAATACTGAGCTGTTTCTTCATTTAATTCCAAAAAAAAAGACAACTGTTTAAAGTTGTCTTTTTCATATTTATGTAGAGATGCACTGTTGTATATCTCATTTTTATTCGATTATTTTATTTCAGCAATAATTGCGTTGAAAGTTGCGCTAGGACGCATTGCTTTGCTCACTAACTCAGGAGTTGGCTGATAGTAACCACCAAGAGTTTGAGGTTTTCCTTGTGCACCAATTAATTCAGCATCGATTTTAGTTTCGTTAGCTTCAAATTGAGCAGCAATAGGAGTAAAGATCGCTTTTAATTCAGCATCTTTATTTTGAGCTGCTAATGCTTGTGCCCAGTAATAAGCAAGGTAGAAATGAGAACCACGGTTATCTATCTGACCAACTTTACGTGCAGGAGATTTGTCGTTTGCTAAGAATTTGTCGTTAGCTTCGTCAAGAGTTTCAGATAAAACAATGGCTTTAGAGTTGTCTAAAGTTTGTCCTAAATGCTCTAAAGAGGCACCAAGAGCTAAAAACTCTCCTAATGAATCCCAACGTAAATAACCTTCTTCTGTAAATTGCTCAACGTGTTTAGGAGCAGAACCTCCTGCACCAGTTTCGAACAATCCACCACCATTCATTAAAGGAACGATAGATAACATTTTAGCTGAAGTTCCTAATTCTAAAATTGGGAATAAGTCAGTTAAATAATCACGTAAAACGTTTCCTGTTACAGAGATCGTATCTAAACCTTTGATGATTCTGTCTAAAGTAAATTCTGTAGCAGCAATCGGGTTAAGAATACGAATATCTAAGTTTGTTGTATTGTGGTCTTTTAAATATTTTTGAACTTTTGCGATCAATTCTCTGTCATGCGCTCTGTTTTCGTCTAACCAGAAAACAGCAGGAGTATCAGATAAACGTGCTCTGTTTACAGCCAGTTTAACCCAGTCCTGAATAGGAGCATCTTTTGCCTGACACATTCTGAAAATGTCATTAGCTTCAACGTCTTGCTCCATTAAAACTGTTCCTTTGTTGTCTACAACGCGAACAACTCCGTCTCCTTTTATTTGGAAAGTTTTATCGTGAGATCCGTATTCTTCTGCTTTTTGAGCCATTAAACCTACGTTAGGAACACTTCCCATTGTTTTAGGATCAAAAGCACCATGTTTTTTACAGAAATCGATAGTCGCAGTATAAATTCCAGAATAAGCGCGATCCGGAATAACAGCAAGAGTATCTTGTTGTTTACCATCTTTATTGTACATCTGTCCAGAAGTACGAATCATTGCCGGCATAGAAGCATCAACAATAACATCAGATGGAACGTGTAAGTTTGTAATTCCTTTATCAGAATTTACCATTGCAAGAGCTGGTCCGTTTTCGATCGCTTTTGTAATATCAGCTTCTACTTCTGCTTGTTCAGGTCTTCCTGCAATTTTTGCGTAGATATCACCTAAACCGTTTCTTGTATCAATGTTTAATTCAGCAAATAAAGTTGCATATTTTTTGAAAAGATCAGCAAAATATACTTCGACGATAGCGCCAAAGATAATTGGATCTGAAACTTTCATCATGGTAGCTTTTAAGTGCACAGAAAGTAAAACACCTTCTTTTTTTGCATCAGCAATTGCATCAGCAACAAAGCTTTTTAAAGCTTTTAAGTGCAATACAGAACTATCTATTATTTCACCAGCTTTAAGAGGAGTACTTGCTTTAAGAACAGTTGTTGTACCGTCTTTTGCTACGAATTCGATTTTTACATCATTAGCTTCAGCAACAGTAAGTGATTTTTCACTTCCGTAAAAGTCACCATTTGGCATAGAAGCTACTTTAGTTTTTGAATCAGCAGACCATGCACCCATCGAGTGTGGATTTGCTTTTGCAAAATTCTTAACTGCTCTTGGCGCTCTACGATCAGAGTTACCTTCACGTAAAACAGGGTTTACAGCAGAACCTAAAACTTTAGCATATTTTGCTTTAGTTTCTTTTTCAGCATCGTTTTGAGGATCTTCCGGAAAATCAGGGATTTTATAACCGTGAGATTGTAATTCAGCAATAGCCGCTTTTAATTGAGGTACTGATGCAGAAATGTTTGGTAATTTGATGATGTTAGCTTCAGGTTGTGTCGCTAATTGACCCAATTCTGCCAATGCATCTCCGGTTTTTTGAGCATCTGTTAAAACTTCAGGAAAATTTGATAAAATTCTACCTGCCAAAGAGATGTCTCTGGTTTCAATTGCAATACCAGCAGTAGCAGTAAATGCTTGAACAATAGGTAAAAAAGAATAAGTCGCTAATAATGGCGCCTCATCAGTTAAGGTGTAATAGATTTTTGAATTCTGTGTCATTTTTTTTTTTTTTTTTT
>Ga0247815_10001079_pt1 | contig 21049 bp, 24 predicted proteins | sample UWRJL194509B1_FD_181014 | JGI IMG/M metagenome (GOLD analysis project Ga0247815, IMG submission 181014) | Plant litter microbial communities from Arlington Agricultural Research Station in Wisconsin, United States - UWRJ-L194-509B-1 | ecosystem: Environmental > Terrestrial > Plant litter >...
TGTATGGGCAATGCGTACATATCTGGATCGTGACCACGGCGCCACAACCAGAACGTGATGACACGCGACAAATACAGCGACAGAAGGACGGCAACACAGAAGAACACCGAAAAGAGAAGAACAAAGGCCAGTGGGAAAGACACCCACCCGGCGATGTCCAAGAATGTCACGAAAATAACGAGAACGGGAATGCAGATGAGGAAGAGCGAAAGCTCGACGAGGCGTGGTCGTGCAGATGCCAGGGCTGACGGCGAAATAGGCGACCCAAGCTCAGAGTGAGCATGCAGCGAAGTTGACAACCGCGACACATAGACCGAGCCGACGGCACCAGGCAAACCACCTGTGACGATGGCGAGGACTCCGAATCCCTCAAACCGCTCGACATAGTGATCCAGAACCAGACCAGTGATGCTCGAGATGACCATAGCGCCGATTTGGACACCCCAGCCGGACCCAAGTAAAGGTGCAACATGCACATTGCGGCGGGTAAGAATGATGGCAATGGCAAGGCCACCGAGGAGTGCAATGCAAATCATGAGCGGGCCAACGCTCGTGACGGCGCCAATGAGGCCGCTAGCGACAAATGCGAGAAGAGTCAGAGTGACCAGGTCACCAAGACATGCGGCCACTGGCGTGGCGACGTTGTCTGCAACCAAGATGAAAGGCTGAACGGCTAGGATCAAAAGCACACGCACCAGGGTCAATGTGAAAGCGCCTGCAGAGGATAATGAGGGAGCACATGAACGAGCCAAGGACGAGACCGCTAGCCGCTGCGGCGGCCTGACCAGTGGCGAGAACGAACATGAACCTATGTGGCTGTCAGTAGCAGAACAGATGGGCAGTATTCCAGTTTGCACTGACTCCCAGAAACCGGCTGGACGCTTGTCCTTGCTGGGACCACCAGGCCGAGGTATCCTGCGGTGCCTATGTGGCTGATGCTGCTTACGCATCAGCCGCAGTTGTCTCTTCGACACATCGCGAGCGTCTCGAGTCGTAGTCGGAGTATTTTCGGCCGGTGTTCCAAGTACTCGTCCCAACACAAACGAAAGTGTGGCCGCCAACGCTGAAATAACAAGCGCTTGAACTTGCAATAGACTGAGGCTGCCTGAAATCATGGATAGCCGCGTTGGAGTATCGTCCAGCTCGCCGATGTTTGCCTGAACTGCATGTGAGTGCTGCTGTCTTGGCGACGTGCAAGGCCGTGCTCACTGCTGTAGCCATCCGCGCAGACAAGTTCATTTCAAGGTTTCCCTTGAGGTTGATGAGCATTGGAATGAGGATGATGAGCTCGTCGACGCGTTTGAATGCTCTCCATTCCTGCGCTAGAGTCAGACTTGTGACATCAATGGCGCAGAACAACGAACAGATATGCGCTCGAGCAATTCGCCAGTGAATACCAGCCCAACTGTAGTCAACAGAAGTGTCGGAGCGGTCTGCAGAATAAAACAGAGTGTCAGCACACCCCTATAGTGCACCATGACTGCGCTGACCTCGGCCACAATATTGCGCACGAACCGGGCACTTGACTCAGTGTCGGTAGGCAGCGTGTGCTCGTGCAATCCAACGTGAAGGTCCTCTTCTGAGTCTGAGTCGGAGAGCAACTTCAACCCTGGACGATCGTACGTTGGGTCATCATCTTCGAAGAGCAGTCCCTGGTCGTCGTTCGTAGTCGCCCCATGCCGACGGCCGGCATCCTGAGAGCCACCGGCAGCCATGCAGCGCGAGTAGCAAGAGTGCGGAGGAGAAAACGGTTCGCAAAAACTACGAGGGAACAAGTCAAGTAGCAGACGCGCTTCAAAAGTCAGCGCCCAGCATTCCGGTTCAATGCCGCGAGGCGCGCTTACGGCGGGATCCTAACAGTTGTGCCAGAAAACCCGAAAGTATTGTATTTTAATTCCAGATAAGTTAGTATCTAGGGGAAGTCTCTAAGGCTTTCACAGCTTCGCTTTGGCCTTTTTCGAGTTGCGCCTCGCCCATGCTGTAGCAGCGACCTTCCTGAGGTCGGGTTTCAGCACCTTTCCGCCGGCGTTGCGAGCTGAATACAAGATGATCAGCACGTTGTGAAGTCTTTTCTTGTGGAACCACTTACGAAGAGGGTCCTTCTGCACCAGTACCATCACCGGCACAGCAAAGTGTGGCAGCGATTGCTTACAGACCGCGAGGATTTCTTCTTCCTTGATATCTTTTCCTTCCTTCGGCACAACGACGACAGTCACCAGCTCGCCAAGTCGCTTGTCCGGAACGGCAACTGCTGCAACTTCTCCAACCCGCAGGTCGCCGTAGATTGCTTGCTCAACGGTTACCGAGTGCTGAACCCGAGCGTCAGCGTTGGTAGCAGTCGAGATGCGAGGGACGTACGATATTCTCTCCACCACGAATGATGATGTCTTTCGCTACAGTCGGGGTGGTTAGTTGCAATTTAATGTCTTCGTCAAGTGGAGTCATACCTCGGTCACAGATGTAAATGAAGCCTGTGTGTGATTTGAGAATTTGCAGATGAAGTTCGGTTGGTCTGAAACGCACCTTCCTCGTCCTGGAATGCAAGGTCGCCCGTCTTCAACCAACCACCACGAGTCAACGTGCGAGCAGTCTCCTCTGTGATATATCATCATTCCGTCAGCTTTGAGGACAGCTCGAGGACCAGATAAGGACGCACCAGGGTCTCTCCAGTATTCCTTCATAACGGAGGCTCCGCGTCTGTGCAATTGGGTGAGTTGAGAACGATCGACCGGCGAGTACGACATACACCCAGAGCTCGCCGATGGTCCCCCGCGGGCATTCCAAGCTTGTTTCCTCGTTCACGATAATCACATCGTTGACCGGAGCCGTCAGGCCTCTATGTGTCGGTCAGTAATGACACCATCGTGTGCTGGACACACTCACGTGCTCTTCGGTCGCTGCAAGTAGTCGTCCGCTGCGAAACTGATAACACCGGCGTTGGTCTCCGTCATGCCATAGCCTTGACCGACCAGGATATCCGGGAACGCGCCGATGATGTCGGCGATCAGATTGGGTGGTGCCGGTGCCCCGCCATAGGAGAGCTGTTGCAGCCACTTCTCCCCGCGCAGCGAAGACGATAGGAGGTCAAACATCTGAGAGGGGACACCGCCGAACAGCTGGATATTGTTTTTGCGCATGAACGCCACCGCGGCCTCCTTGTCCCATTTGCGGATGAGTCCAATCTTCATGCCTTGGAAGGTGTGGTTGATGAGATTGCTGGTGCATCCGGTGACTGGTGACCGCCGAAGTTTCGTCAGCAGCAAAACTCATGACGTGGATTACTGATTGCTTACCGTGGAACAGCGGGACAGAGATCAAGATGCCTGCTGAGGCGGCAGGGTTAGGACAGCCCCAAGGCGCAAGGCCACGTCGAAGCAACAAGCGGTCACGGGTATAAAGCGCGCACTACGGAGGTGAGCAACTACCGGAGGCACGAGAAGATTAACGCGCACCATGTATCCATGCAGGAAGCTGCGGTGTGTTGATACAACGCCTTTCGGCAAACCCGTGGTGCCTGAGGTAAAGAAAATCGTTGCATTTTCGTCCAACGCGCACTCCGGCTCCTTCCTCCATGCTTCCTTCGGGCCTGAGTAGTGACGAATGTCGTCGTCGACAGAGGGTATGCTGTGAACGTGCCGTCCTTTCCCGGGCGCGTCAACACCTGCAATGAGGACATGGCGACCGGTTCCAAAGTTTCCTAGATGAGGCTCGAGCAACCTGAACCGCTCAATATCAACAATGACCGCCTTTGCGGAGACGTGGGTCAAGCAGTGAAGGAAGGGCTTTGGCGGAAGCCATGCTGAATGAATCGTGAGAAAACGGACGAACGAGGTCTGCGGACAGTACTCACAGTTGACGAGTGCGGTGGCTGCACCGAGGAGATGACATGCCCAGAACGCGACAATCCAGTTGGGACAATTTCTCATCGCAATCGCCACGCGGTCTCCCTTGCGGATGTGATACTTCTCCCGGAGCACGCTCGCCAATCTCGATGCGCGGTCGTGAGTCTCGTCGTACGTGAGGTGCTGGTCCTCAAAGATTATGTACGGCTTTGGCCCAAATTGCTGAACGCAATTCAGCCAAAACGATCTCAGAGACTGCGGTATGTGTTTGAAGCTGGTGATGATGGCACCGTCGACAAGAACACGCTCAGTCTCGAAAAGAGAGCCCGGTGCAGTAAGGATGGCGTCGCCTGGAGAATGTGTCAAACCTACTCGACCACTGAACACAACATGCTCACATTCGGCTAGAGTGTTCGCTGGGGTGTATGTGTAGCCAGACATGGCGAAGAGCAAGGTGTGGTGAGGGAAAGGAGATGTGGGGAACGGGGTGCCGCGCTACGCTGATCATAGCCGGAGAATATCAGCCACTGGCACCACGGCATCACTGATCCGATGACCATGGCATCCGGCATATGCATGTCACCGGTGTGTCGACGCGCGCAAGCCGCCGCATCGGGTCAGTTCTCCCGGCGGGCCGGACGAACAAGGAGGCAGGAAGCGAACATGAGTCCGCTTGACAGCGGCTGAGCCCGATGGGTTCGTGTTTGGATGCTTGTAGGAACTGTCAGCATACGGTTCGTAGATACATATATAGACGAGTTACGGGAATCCTAAAAGGGTCGAGATTACAGATTCGGTACATTGAACTACGCGAACGGCTCACTCGTCTAGCTCAACCTCTAATTTGGGCTTTCCCTTTGCCGTCACCTTTCGCGCACTCGGACACAGTTTTGACTCGCCGAGTTTGCATGAGTCGCACTTGGGATTCACGGGTAGACAAATCATCTGCAATGATGATTTGTCAGTTAGCTGCTACCTGCTCGCTGTAAAAAAACGCTCCAACTCACCTGACCAAATGCAACCAGCAGGTTATTAATTTCCGGATGAAGTTCTTTCGGCAGCCATGACTGCAAATTGAGGCTGTATGTCATTGAAATCAATAATTAAGCACCGCCGATGCGCGATGCTCACCGTGTCTGCTCCGGCGTCTTCGTCGCTGGCTTATGCCACCCCAGCCTATTTGTAATCCGATGCACGTGGACGTCTACACCAATCCCAACGTTCCTACGACCACGCCATCTTCACTTCAGCATTCCGCTTCCACCAGTCGAGACGCACTCACATGTTCCATGCACTCTGCAAGCACAGAAATGCCATTTTGGGTCCGACGCCTGGCAGTGAACAAAGCTCGTCCACTGTTTTCGGCACGTCGCTGCCAAAGTCGTCTCGTAACTTCTCCGCAGCCTTCTTCACGTACTCCGTCTTGCGCCGCCAAAAGCCGACCTTGTTGATCGCACCAGAAATCACGCTGTCGTCAGCTGCGATGACGTTCTCTACGGTAAGAGTTCCGAGCGCGTTGCGAAGGTTGGAGACGGCGGCGTGGGTAACTTCATCCTTGGTTTGCGATGACAACATGAGCGCGACCAGAGTCACGTAGCGCTTGATCTGCAAACAAAAAACACAAAGTTTAGGATGACACACAGTGAGGTATCGCTCGTACACACCTTCGGATCTGTCTCCGTCTGTCCAGCCATGTGATGACCCGTAGTGTCAACTGGTGCCACAATCCCCTTTCGCATTTCACGAATTGTGTCATACACCACTCGCCACCTGTCCGGTGCCGGATGCGGAACAACGAGGTCCATCTGAATCGGTTTAGCCCTCTTAAGAGACCCGCTTTTCGACGAAGTATGTAATATGGCTACACCTGGTGACGGCGAGACAAGGTCCAATAGAGCGGCTCCGAGCTCCATGTCTTCGAGGTCAGACAAGTCAGACAGTGGCTCCTCTTTCTTGATGATGTGCCCCGTTTGTAGAGCGTTCTCCGTTACTTGGCTGAGAAGACGAGAGGAAGAGGCGGCTGACTCGTTAAGGTCTGGTGAAGATGGTTCAAGCTTTGCGAGCTTCGCGGACCGACGAGTCGACGTCCTGGGAGTAACGGCCTTTGTCGACCTCGTCCGCGTGAACCTAGGCGTCACCCGCGGTTCAGTTGCTATAAGGTATGGTTTTAAATCCTCTATGTCCTCTGTCTTGAGTTCAAATAGCGTCACCGCAGGATGTTGCGGTGACGGATGGATGACCAAGTCGTTCGTGGCATCGACCTCGGAGAGCTTGCGTTTACGTGCAGTAGCGGGCATAGCTATAGAAGAGCCGAGAGAGCGTTTAAGATGAGTTATGGTCAAAGTAATGGCGGGGAAGACAATTTCAGCGTGACGAGCAAAACAACCGTGGACAACAAGCGAGACGCGGGATTTCAATTTTTTCGGTTCGCGGCTCACCACTTCCTGCCCCTCCTCCCCTCGTTCAACATCTCCTAGTATTTAGGCGCCTTTCTTAGCGCAAATTTTATGGCCTGATATATGTCTTTGAGCTGAAGAATATGATCCCAAACCTGTTCTCAGTCCCAAGTTCGCAACTTAAATTGCGCGCGTCTCCAGCAACCGCCCTACTCTTGCAGTAGAGTACGACAAGTCACGTCACCAGCTGCAGGTTCTTTCTATTTCCGATGTCTTGTTTCTTGCCGCAGTCACCGGATCTTCAGGCTATTTAAATCTATTGCGGTCCGGCCGATAGTCCGCCGGAGAGTCTGACGTTCTGTGCTCCGAGAGGCTTCAAACAACGTATATCCACTCATTGATTTTTCATTGCAAGTAGAATCGCCCAATGTTGACGCAAATATAATTGAACACCCTCAAGGTTGTAATTCAAAGTTTTGGCTTCAGTTCCTCCTGCGTTTGCCTCCGCGCGTACTCAGCAGCGATGATCTTTCGCACCGCCGGCTTAACCTGCTTTCCGGCGGCATTGCGCTCTGTACAAGATAAATAAGACAAATCTGGTTCTCTCTGAGAAACGCACCAATCATCTCGCGTTGTATGACCACAATCTCTGGCACGGCAAAGTAAGGCAGGCTGGTTCAACTGAATCAGATAAATCCGGGCACACAACAGAAGTGATACTTACGTCTCCTTGCATCTGGAGATGACCTCTTTCTCCGTCATCTTTCCATAGAGGCCTTCCTTCGGAACGACAAGTGCACCGACGATTTCGCCGAGGCGCCGATGTGGCACTCCGACAACACTGACCTCATGCACTCGCTCATCGGCAAAGATGGAGTTCTCCACAGCGACTGAATGCTATATTTGACATCAGCATCAGTGAAATGCGTCAATACGGCGAGTGACTCACAATGTTCTCGCCACCGCGGATGATCATGTCTTTCACTACAAAGCAGCTTTAGAAAGGCAAGGAAAGACGGTTGAACGCGAGGACTGACCACGATCGCAGATGTGGACCAGACCATTGTCGTCTATATAAGCGAGATCACCGGTCTTTACCCATCCATCCTTGGTCACAGTTTTGTCGGTCTCCGCTGAGTAGTGTCAGCTCATATTCTGCCAAGCGGAAGCCGCTCACCCTCATTCAACCAGTAACCTCGCATCGCGTTGGCACCGCGTACCCACAACTCTCCAATCTGACCGGTAGGCTGCACCCTCTGTGTGGCAACATCAACCACGATAATCTCGTTACATGGCGCAGGGAAGCCTCTGCAACAGAATCTGGTCAATAAACCTTCGCGGTAAGTTACTATACGTACGTGCTGGTGGGGTTTGCATCGTAGTGAGAACCCATGAATCCAATTGCAATCGCATTAAGTTCCGTCATTCCGTATCCCTGGCTGCATATGGCGTTTGGGAATGATGTCTTGGCCAGGACCGGGATGTTGGACGCTGCTGGAGCTCCGCCGAAGGACACCGTGAGCATCCCTCCGTCACCAGCCAGGGAAGATTCGAGAAGATCCAGTACCATGCTAGGGACACCACCAAAGCTGATAGGAGCGAGTCAGCTAGTTTCTCGAAGTTCGCAGTCACTGTAAGATGAACGCACTTGGTGACCTTCTCCGCACGATAGAGCTTTGCCGCGGCCTCTTTGTCCCACTACGCAAGCATGTAAATTAGCCTCAACTCCAGAATGATAAACAGAGCTTACCTTGCGCATCAAGACCACCTTGCCACCGTTATTGGTCGCACTCATCATTGCGCTCGTGCAGCCCGCAACATGCATGAGGGGCGATGCGATGGCCATGCAGCCAACTTGATCGCTCGGGACTGGATATGGCACTGGCGGCAGGCCCATGGTGACCTTATACCGGTCACGACTGAAGTTGTTGGCGAGATAGCCCTGCATGAACCCGCGCTGGCTGCTAAGCACGCCCTTCGGTAGTCCAGTCGTTCCAGAAGTGAAGAATATTGTCGCGTTGTCGTCGAGGCTGCACTCGGGTTCCGAGCGCCACGCCTCTTCTGGGCCACGGTACTGGTCAATGGCCGCGTCGAAGCTGACCATCCCCGGTCGAGGCCGTGGCTCTCGCCCCCCTGCGGCGGCTAGGAGGATCGTGGGAGCCGCCTTCAGCTCGGACAAGTGCGGAGTGAGACGCTCGGCACGCTCAGGGTCTATGACGATCACCTTTGCTGTTGTGCTGGTGAGACAGTGCAGGAGCGGCCCAGCGGGCAGCCAGCCGTTGATTGCGACCATGACCGCTCCCACCAGATGACATGCCCAGAACGCGATAACCCACTCGGAACAGTTCCGCATGGCAATGGCAACTACGGCCGTGAATATTGGATACCCCTGACTTGACGTCGAGTGTGCTCACCGCGGTCGCCCCGACGGACATGATATTGCGAAGATAGGACACTGGCGAGTGTGCATGCGCGCTGGTGAAGCTGAGAATATGTGAAACGATCGCGCTCGTAGACGATGTAACTGCGGACGTCTGAAATGAGTGTCTCTTGGGCACCGACTGCGGGAACGAACTCACGGCGAGTCCGAGTATACACGCTTAGCATCAAGCCAGAACGATCGCAAAGAGGTGGGGATATTCTTCCACGACCGAACCACCCTGCCGTCAACTATGACCTGTTCTACTTCATACCTCGCTCCTGGCGAAGTGAGAATCGCCGTCGCTTTGCAAGGGTTCAGCCCACATGATCACTGCAAATCAAAGATATAACGCGCCTTCTGAGATGGTAGGTAGCTTGTTTTGACTGGCTGTGTTCATCGCTAGAAAGCAAGGAGGGAGGCGAAAGGAAACGTCGGCTGTGGTCGAAGGCCAACGGGGTTCAGCCTGCTGCCACGGCCGCGGGAGCACAACAAAAGCGAATTCTGATGTTCCCCAACTTCTTTATACGGAATAAAACGTCGAATCTCTTCGCTCGATCATCAACTATGTAGTCCTATCTCCAATTCCGACCGACGAGAAGCCGCTCGGCTACGTGCGCTAAAGTCAACTGGCGAACCAAATACTCGTTCAAGCATACTGGGCCCTATACCAAGCAAGCGTCACTAGCTGCTGCGTTACGTTTTGCCAGTCGGGGTAGCCTCCTGTCAAATTGTCGAGCGCGTTTAAAGTTTGAGCGCGCGCGTCCCGAGACAAACTTCTAACCGACAGGCAGCCAGGACCGCACTTTCGCCGACGCAGGTGGTGGCCTCCTGTGAAGGGAGAGTGGATCCTGTGGCGACCTGTCTTTGGCACCCGGTTTGCGGATCACGTGCTTGGAGGGGAAATCTCACGTGAATTTCAAGTGACATCCGGCATCTCTGTCGGATCGGGGCATGCGAATCCGGGGGCGTTTTTGAACCCAAGTGGGGAAGACGCGGTACACAAACAGCGGGCCGGCTTTCCAGCCGTACCCCTGGAGGAGCTTTCCCTTATCCCCATTCCCTTTCACTTTGTGCAATGTCGGCGACACCTCAACAACAGAACGCGGCCCAGCCGAACCTGCCGACGATCGCAGAAGGTACGATCACTAGTCTCGTCCCGAGTATGCTGGTCAATCTAACTCTCACAGCGACGGCAATTCTCACTGCCCCCGGTGCAAAGTACGAGGTCGAGCAGGTGGTTATCGACGGGCGAGTTGTCAAGTCTTGGAAGAACCTCCACTCGTCTATGCGCGCGTTTTGGCTCGACGCCGTTCGCGCTTACCCAGATCAGCCGTGAGTCGTGTGCCCAAGTGCATGCCACATCGGATTCAAGCATCGTCTCAGTTACGTTGTTTATGAGAACGACCGTCTCACCTACGGCCAACTTCACGAGCGTGCTTCCACACTCGCAAGTATCTTACGCCAGCAGTACCATGTTCGACGAGGCGATCGTGGTATGTCTTGCCGAGCTTGCCGGTGCCGGATCAAATCTCATCCTCTTATGTACAGTTGCAACTGCTATGCGAAACTGTGCCGAGTGGGTTATCACGTTCTGGGCCGTGCACCTCGTTGGCGCCGTCGCCGTCTCAGTCAATGGCTGGTTACCCGTTAAACCGCTCATGCACTGCCTCACGATCACTTCTGCAAAGGTTATCATTGTCGACCCGGAGCGTGCTGCACGTATCGCGTCACATATCTCCGAGCTACGCGTGGGTACTTCGATTCTTGTCGCAGCTGCAGGCGGTCCGCAGCCTCGTTTGCACCATGGTATGGCCTCGTTCGACGCTGTTATTTCTCAATACCGCGGTCCGCCTGAAGCCTGGCGCTCTGAACCGGAGGTAGCTCTCGACGACAACGCGACAATCTTCTTTACGTCAGGAACTACGGGCATGCCGAAAGGCGTGCTGAGCAGCCAACGAGCGTTCATGCACGGTTACATGGTCAACAATTTCAGTCGAGACCGCATGATGCTTCACTTTGGACTCCCGGCCGTGCCACACCCGACACCGAAGGACCAGAACGCCCAAATGGGTCTTGGTGTACCTCTCATGCATGTCACAGGATGTGGTAGTGCACTCATGTCCGCTACTTACATGGGTTTCAAGCTGGTTCTCATGCGGAAGGTGAGTTACCACACCTCCTCAGTCTGAATGCTTGTCTAATTTCGCGCAGTGGGACAAAGAGGCTGCGGCAGCGCTATTTCGTGCCGAGAAAGTCAACTAGTGCGTCCCGTCCCTCGCGACCAGATGGTCTCGCCTCTGACCTCGATCAGCTTCGTCGGTGTACCAAGCATGGTGTTTGATTTGGCCGAGTCTCCGCTCGTCGGCAATGCCGACATGCTCAACATTGGGTTTGGCGGCGCTCCTGCTGCTGCAAACATACCTGAATTGGCACAGAAGTCATTCCCCAACGCACAGTGCAGTCAAGGTTATGGCATGACCGAGACAAACGCTGCAGTCGCCAACTTCGCCGGGCCGAATTATGCGTCAAACCCGAGGAGCACGTGCGTTTCCGTGATAATCAACGTTCCGATCATAGTCTCACCATAATCGCAGCGGTTTCATTGCGCCATGCAATGACCTGATCATCGTCGACGTCGCATCGCAGAAAGTTCTTCCCAGGGGGCAGATTGGTGAACTCTGGGCCCGTGGTGGTAATATCATGCGCGGATATTGGCGCGACGAAGGTTCGTTTGCAACAAATTTTGCGCTGTCGCGGTATTGATTAGCCATGCAGAGGAGACAAACAAAGCATTAACGAAGGACGGATGGATGAAGACCGGTGATCTCGCATATATCGACGAGCAGAACCTCGTCTACATTTGCGATCGTGGTACGTCAATCCTTGAGACACGACTCGCCGACAGTCAGCTGAGACTTGCGATATTAGTGAAGGACATGATCATCCGCGGTGGCGAGAACATTGTCAGCGCCCACTTTTACCAAATTTCGCGCAACCTTGTCGCTGACGATGGTCTTGACAGCATTGCGTAAATGTCGAGAACGCCATCTACGCCGACGAACGAGTGCACGACACTGCTGTCGTTGGAATTCCCCATCGCCGCCTTGGCGAACTCGTTGGAGCGCTTGTAGTCCCCAAGGACGGTCATTTTGGCTCGATTACAGAGGAAGAGGTGATTGCTCGGTGCAAGGCGAGGTATTTATGATCAAGTTGCGCTGAAGTATTCGGGAACTGACCACGATCATCCAACAGCCTGCCTCACTTTGCTGTTCCAGAAGTCGTCGTCTTCCAGCGAGAATCGATCGGTGCGATCCTCAGTCTTCTGCACTCCAAATTCGCGACTGACTTGGCATCTCCACAGAGCGCAACGCAGCAGGCAAGCAGCTTAAACCAGCTGTTCGGAAGACCGTCTCGGACGAGTACAATCGGCGGCAGCGAAAGTTGACAAAGCTGGGGAAAGGGTCCAAGGCCAAGGCACAGACGGTAGTCAAAGCAAAGTTGTGAGTTGTGCCAAAGGAAACCAGCAAGAATGTCACGAGATACATGTACTCTCTGATCTTGGGGTGTCAGGTTGTACACGATATCTGTAATAGCATTCATGACCCGCAGCAACCGTATGAGCGACTTTGTTTGCGTTTGAACCAACGAATGTGTTTATGGGAAGTGTTGATTTATTCGTAACCGCAGCTACGCCTTGTCCCATGCATGGGCTGCTTTCCTGCCGCCTTCGATGCACGAGCCGACAGCAACGCCATCCACGGCAGCACCGACAATCGCCAACCTTCCATCCCACAACCTCTTCACGTCTGCCGCGAGGCTCTCCACCCGGGCCACATGCCCTACCGTTGGCGTCGGAATACACTTCAAATTCTTGCCCACCTGAACGAAGACCGGCTCTGGTAGTCTCGCGCCGAGCTGCCGCCCGATCACCTCGAGTACCCGCGGGACATCCACGTCAAGTGTGCTTGCTGGGTTTGGTCCGCCGACCATCGCGGTGAGCCGCATGAGTTTGTCGACCGGGCTCGGTGCGCCTCCATTCTCGAGGTACGAGTCGAAGATGACGCCAATGATGCCCGCATCGTCGGTGGTGTAGCCTTGCATTGAGCGAGTGACGAGGTAGCCAAAGCCCGGCGGTACAATCTGAGTGTCAGTACGCTCGAAGACGAGAGTAACAACGGCGACGCTGGTGTATGACATATCGAGTGCCGGATGAACTGCGAGTGGACCCGAGAGAAGTGGACGTGTAGCATGAATTGGGAGCGCCGAGACGACATGCGATGCGACTGAGCTCGACCCATTGGCTAGCCCGACCTCGATGTCCGTGTTCGAGCGCTGGCTAACCCGAGAGACCGCGCTCCCGCGTTGAATCGTGACATTCTCCGTCGCACTCAACGCATCCTCCAGCGCCCTAACGAGCGTTTCTGTGCCACCCTCAAATACAAATACTTTGTTGGCCTGCTTTTCTTTCGCAACCTGGTACGGCTCCTGCGGGATCGCAGGCCCCGTCTGTCGCATCCGCTGACGAATAATCGGTGTAAAGGTCCCGGCCTTGTAAGGCCACCCGAGAGCCGCGCGCGCGCTCAGTACACGGGTGTCTGCCGCGTACACGCCGTGTCCGACGGCTGAAACCACATTTGCCGCAAGCGGGCCCAGTCTCCTGGTCACGAACTCGTCGATGCTCGTGTCTTCATTCGGTTCCGGCTGCTCCGCCCATCGCCAGACGTCGCGCCAAATCTCAGGCAGCAGTGAACGACCCAGTGGCGCGCCGAACGAAGCCAAACTATTAGGAAGCGCGGTGAGCCCGTGCGTGCCTGGGACGTGTAGGAACCGGTTACGCGCGGCAGGCGCTGTGGAAGGTATCCCGCGCACTTTGTCATCGAGCCCAAGCAAGTGCACCTGCACCCTCATTTCAACTTTTTTGTGTCTAGATTTGTGAGCAGACGCACAAGCTCCATAAGTGCAGGACTTGGGCGCAAAGTGCGCGGACCATGCTCGACGTTGTAAACGCCTGGGATGGACGGATGTGTTTTGTGCGAGGTGTGGATCCAGCCGCCGAGCCGGTCAGAAGATTCGAATAGTGTCAGAGGTACATTAGGATAGCGGCGCGCGAGGTGGAAGGCTGCGCTGAGGCCAGAGATGCCGCCACCTAAGACGGCGATGGATGTGGGCGGAGGCATGAACGATATCGGACAATCCCGGCGGCGCGTTTCCGACGCGTCAAGGGCCCAGTATCGAAACATCCAGCGTGTGCAGATCAGGTAGAGGTTCTAGAAACTACGAGGTAAGATGAAGAGAGATCGGTGCAATATAATAGTATCGATGAACACCACCTGTCTACAGATGGTCGATCTCCACAAGGAATTGTGTGGTGACTTTAGCTCAACAACTCCTACTTTCGAGCGGAATAGGAGGCGGGAGGTAAGGACCCTGCATGGTTTCATTCGGATCCAGTCCAACAGCAAGATGCGGGAGAAATATATGACTATGAACAGATTGTACAGACACCAGGACACAGATAGGACCGGAGAGACCAGGAGGACAGTAAGTAGTACGGCAGTAAGCCTACAAGCGGGGGGTGCCGAGACGAACGTGCCAAGGAAAATCGGTGCCAGTAGGAGGGACCAATCGAGATAGGCTACGAGTATACAAGAGCACGAGATACGAGTATGGGGCACAGAAGCGAGGTCCGGAAACACACCAAATGAACACAGATCACAACAAAACTGCAAGTTACTTGCGGAAACTGAGCCCACGGACTAGTCTCCCGAGACCGGCCGCGGGGATAGGTACCGAGTGCGATGGCGAGCTTGCTCGCGACACCTCCAGCACCGGAACTGATGTCACCACACCAGATTCCCCAATGATCTCCGTCTCTTCACTGGTCGATCGACTACCAGTGTGACCGAGACTAGATCCTGCGCGACTGCCTGTACCAGTGCCGCTGCTCGTGCTCGTTGTGTGCGCAGTGTCCACGCTACGGCGAGCGGTGACTTTGCGCAGCGCGACATTGACTCTGGCCAGAGGCGAGCTAGACGTCGGGGACGACACCAAGACGGCCTCCTGAGACAACTCGTCGATGGTCGTAGTCTCTGAAAGCCTGCTGGTCGTATGTTCCAAATCCCTCTCGGATTCGTGACCGTTTGGCCGACCTATGGTCGACGACGACGGCCGCCGTAGCAAACCGCCTGCACGCGCCGACAGTCGCAGGTTGAACCCGAATCCCAGGTTACCCGCACTCGCCTTGCGTCGAGGCTCGTGAAGAATCTGCTGTTGCACGCCGAGCGGTAACACCGCGGCTGCACTCGCACTCCGCGACCGACCAGTCGGCTTCGCTGGGGCTGTCACAGTGGACGCGACTGGGGTGCCAGGGATGAAAATGGATATCGACAGCTTGCGCTTCTTGGTCACGACGCCCTCGGCACGGAGCTCTTCGACGGCAGGAACTTGTGCAATCGTTGGTGTCGGTGTCATCGTGCCTTGTGTGCGCAGAGACTCCGCGGATCGCACCCGAGACGGTCGCGCACCTGAAGGCGGTGTCTCCGTCACGAGCCTCGCTGCTGGTGCCGATTCCGGGCCACGAATGACGCGTGGTGCGTGATGCGGTTCTTCCACTAGTCGCCGTGCAAGCCGGGCTTGGAAGTCGAACGCCCAGCCGTCCCACTCATTCTCGCTATCCGTCAGCGCGTTCGGATCTTCTGCTCCTTGGAGAAGCGCGTAACTCGCTCGTCCAGCATGCGTTGCCCGCCGTACAATGTGCTGGCGCCACGCTGGATACCGCACAGAGATGGCGAGCGAGGGATGGGCGTCTGACTCGTAGCGTAAGGTCCGATGTGTGGTCGACTCATCAGATGGCCGGTCCGAAGCTAGTATGGTCGGTCTTGTAGTGCCTTTTCGCAGTTTGACGCTGGGGAATGGAGAAGCTTCGCTAGGAGATGTGAGCGTTGTGGATGCAGTCGTTGGTTCCGAAGATAACAGTGCTGATGGTGGTTCGGACGCGGGAGTAGACTGTGCCGCAGGAGATGCAGGTGATGGCTTGGCGGTCACAAAGGCGGACGCAAGTGGGATTGTGGTCTCCGAGTAGTGCAGTATACGTAACAGGTTGTAATACGCTGTGGAACCCAGTCAGTAGCTGACCTGCGCCGAAGCACGGACTGACGTACACCTCTCGTCGGGGAGGCGCAAGACGAGAAGGTCGTCCTTGACAACATACTCTGTGTCGCTACCACTGTCGAGTGTTTTCGCTGAATCCGTGTGCGCTCGCGACCGCACACTATATTTCCGCTCGGGCATGGAAGAGGTCGGCGAATGAACGCCGAGGTGCCGACGCGACTCGATGTCACTTCCAGCCACGAAACGCAGCCTCTCGCGCTCTGGCCTACGAGAGTGGCGGATGGCTGGGGTGCCAGTGAATCTAACACAAATGGCATGTGTCGTCCGTCCGGTTTCATCGCAGCAAGAGCAACGGCCGGCATCCAGACAAGCGCAAGCCAGCAGCAAGCCAGCATGCTCGGGCGGATACAGTGCCACAAGGTTGGCAAGATTGAAGGTTGACATTGGCTGCTTGTCATGCCGCTCGCGCCAGATCGATATCCGTCCGTCTTTGATGACAAGCCGTCGCTCTTTCCACTGACCAACACGACGACCGCGAGGACGCGCAGCACTGCGAGGCTCTGCGGTGGCATTTGTACGTTGCGAGCTGGTTTCATCGAGATTCCGATCCTCGCGACTGCCTGATTTGAGAACCTGCAGGGCCATCTCGAAATAGGGTTGGACGTAGGTAGGTCGAGAAAGAAATATAGAATCGTTTCTCCGCTGCAACTCTATCAGCTCGTGAGGGTAGATGTTGTATGCGCTGAGCTTGTGATGGTCTTCTAGGATATGTCCCTGTCCGGCGGTGAGATGGTACCTTCAGAAGGTACGACAAGGGCTTACATTAGAATAGCTCATGAGATAATACTGAGAGCCGATGTCGTCTCTCGTCGCATGAGAGTCTGTAGCTTGTGTGCGCTGGATTCGCGGGTCTCGACCGGCCGGAGTGTCCTCATTCGTATCCTCCGAGTCCGAACCACTGCCATCTGTAGATGTGCGGGCAAAGGCGACGGGTGAAGAAGGACGAAAGCGAGGAGCAGAAGGCACGTCCGAGTGTGCAGGGTCGTGCGTGACGAAGTTGTATTTGGTAAGCAGCCAGTGCTTCAGTTCCTTGACCTGCGCATCCACAGCGAGTCAGTTGTGGCACGTTCTCGAGGCAGTGTGAACGCACGGTCCAGGAGTATTCAACATGAGTGGTCAGCCACAAGTCAGCGGGCACTGCACATAGGGCGAACGCGTCGTCAGTATTGTGACACAGGAAATGGACATGTCCGTACCGAATCTACACGCCAGCGGTAGCAGTTTACATTCATTGTCGTGGGCCATCGGGTGTTGTAATGGCGACAAGTAATCTGCGCAAGAGACGCATCAAAGCGCCTGGTGCTCGGTGAGTCGGGCACCGGTCTGGCGCAGAAGATGCGGCGTGCGCGGAGGCAGGAGCACAAGGGGCATCTGGAATGGCCGCTTCTCGAGCCGGCATCCGAACATCACCGCCTCTTTTAGCCGTCAACTCCTCGAACGCTCCACAGTAAGCTTTGTCGCACCTGGCAGTAAGCTCGGTGCCTGTTGTCACTGGCAATAAGTGCTCGAGGAATCTCAGGGCCCGTGTGAAGCTGCCTCGCGTCACCATTTACCACGTTTACAAACAGAGACCGCCTGACAAGTCCTCGGGGCGGATTGTGCGGGCGACGGCCCAAGCCGGATGGAGACAGACCACCATCTCCGAGGAGATAATCTCGACCATTCCAAAATCGGACTGAACCTCAGTAAAATTCAGAACCACAACGATGCCAAAGTGGTTGTCGACGGGAGCAATCCAGGTTTTGCCGCAGACAGGTTGCCGAGGCGGATGGCGGCTACAATCGCTTCAACGTGATCGAAAATCCGCGGACGCGTGATGACCGCATGCATGAGTAAATCTCAGATCTCCCGGCGCCCGTCGATGTGTACAATTACTTTCAAGAGGCTGCCAAGGATCAGAGAAATGGCCCGTGGGCCTGTTAATCAGGTCACAGACGCAACTCTTTAGATAATGATACACGGCCCAGCTCGATGGCGGCACCACGGTCCAGGCAGACCTTCACGTTCTGTATTGGGGTCTCGAGCGACCGCAGAGCCTTTGATCTGAGGTGAGCGCGAGGAAGCACGGCGGCATATGCCGCAGTAGTCCAAGTCGGTTGTGGTGTCTGGGAGGTTGTAGCCCACGTAGACCTCAAATGCTCAGTGAAACCGTGCTGAATAACACTTGAGGTGTACGTTTACTCGCTCTACGGTCTCTTGTGACCATGTCTGAAAGTGAGAAGACACGAGTTGAGATTTGACAACGCAAGGTGCGATACAGGGAGTTCCTAAATGTTCGCACAATGTCCAACACGACCTAATAGCAGAACTACGAGGATGACCATAATAAACCAGAGAGATTAAGGCCCTACACATGCGCGTATAACGCATTGCCTGTATCTTCGTTTCGATCCCTAGATTACGTCTAGCTGGGGCGGCTCCTCCTTCACGCCTTGCGAAGGCCGGAGTCTTCTTTGGGACCGTACGGGTTAGCATCAGAGGTGTACCAAGCGTCAAACTTGGTGCAAGTGTCGGTCCAAGTGGAGTCGAGATTGGTAAACTCGAAGATCTCTGACTTGCGCTCAACGAACTGCAGGCTGAGACCTTCGGAGACGTGCCTAGAAGTAGGCGTTAGTCGGATAATTTAAACTCGCTCAATCAATTCAACTCACCAAGCGATGTGGCAGTGGAGGATACCTGTTGTGGAGAGGGGGAGGTCAGTCGGGCGTTTCCATCGCTGTAGCACTTTAGAAACCCACCGATGCCAGGGTTGTCCGTCTAAAGTCATAATATGAGCCTCTATGCATGCATGGCTGTGTTATATAAAGGCGTACCTTGAATGCGAGCAAGACATAGCCGCTTGCAGGGAGCATGACAACGTCGCGGCGCGGCGGGTTGTCCCACTTGAGTACAGCTGTCGACTCGTTGAAGGTGCCAGCGCCTTGCGAGACCAAAAAGCCGTCCTGTGAGAGCAATTAGAGACCGTCGAATCATTGAGTAGCATACTTACGTGCAAATGCCAGTGCAAGGGATGAGCAATTCTGTAGTAATTTGTCAGATCACGGCTGATGAGCGCTGCGGCGAGGACACATACCCAGCCATGTTTTGGATGACCCAGTAAGCGGTGTTAGTGCCACCACCCTCAACATCGATCGAGTTCAACGTGGCTGGCATGTTCGAGTCTTCGACGATGTTCACATCAGCAAGGCTAGCGACGAGGGGTGCCAAGGCTCACTCAAGTTCTCCTGGAGAATCTTGACGGCGGGGTTCGAGAAATCAACGTCCATAGGGGTCGGACCCATGATTGACCAGCTGGTGCAAGATGGGCCGCGATTGTCAGCGCTAGCCGGCCCAAAATCGCGGAACACTCACCGGAAGACATTGCCACCAGTCGTGTTGACACGGAACGGAGCGCTCACAGGCATTGCGGTGCGGTTGCCAGGGAAGCCGGACGGGTCGAGCGTGATGGGTACGTGAGGAACCAAAGTCTGCTCGTCGTTGCAGCTTGCCGTGAATGCGACCGGGGTAGAAGTTGGCAGAACGTCGGAGGCACCCTCGTACTGCACGTAAGCGTTTGCCGTCCCAGTTCCGGTGTTGGCATTGCGTGCGCTGCAAGGTTGCGGCCATGTCCGGAGCCAGTAGGTAGCGTTCGGCTGGTTCGCTTCGATGATCACGTCGTACCGCTGACCAATGGCAATACCAATGTGCTGTGTGGTATACGGAACGATGGGGACAAAGTCGGTCTGAATCACAGTCATGCTGTGGCCATCCAGAGAAACACGGAAGAAGGTCTATATGAAACACGTCAGTTGGTCCTGGCAGCAGTCGGAACCAGAGACACGAACGTCGGTGCTGGTATTGACGAGGCGCAAGCGATGCTTCTTTCCAGGAGTGAACGTAAGCTTGGCACGCTGACCCTGGGTGGTGTTGAGTGGGTTCACGTTCATTCCGTTAACGAGGAAATTCTGGGGTGGCGGTGCTCCGGTGCGCTCTGCGGCGTAGGCAGCCTGGTATGCCGTACGCCAGAACCAATCCGTCAGAGAGACAGGTCCGAGGTCAATGTCGTACTGCATAGCCGTGGTAAGCATCGCAAGCCTGTGGCGGTGGTATTTCTTACCTCCGCCGTCGCGGGGCCGTTGATCTGCATGGTTCCCCAAACACCATCACCATATTGCGCGCTGCAGAGCCGTCAGTTACAAATCCGATTATCAAATTGATGAAACGGCAAACCTGTAGTGGGAGTGATACCACGTCGTGCCTTCGCAAATGTTGGAAATTGAGTAATTAGTCTGTGTGAAGGCTATGGCAACTCACCATATTGTTCCTATGAGAGGATAGTGTTTCAGAAACTGCCCATTCGCTCTTATGAAATGTGCTGGTACTCACTGCGATGAAAGAATAGACCTTCTCATCTCCGGGGGCGATCGGGCACTCGGTGACACCGTTGACACCATCGTTCTGTTAGCGATGAGAAAATGGTTAATCTCGGTTGGCTAGCTGCGGGCGTAGAAGCACGAACCAAGAAGTTACGGAACATGCGGATCCCGTGCCAGTGAATGCTTGTTCTACATCAGAAGGTAAGACGATATCGTAGCCGGACTTGGAGGGTCACTCGCCCGTTGTGTTCCATCGAGTTGCGAACGGTAATCTCAAGACGGTCGCCCCATTCCTTCAACAAAGTATCAGCGGACAGTTACTAGTTTGCATGAGCTATGCTTACTGCTACAATGTTCGGTCCAGGAATCTGGCCATTGATGGCAAGTACCCTAAGAAAGAGTGTCAGTTGGCGAAAGTCTTGCCACACAGTGCGTGTATACGTACTGGCGCGATACTCCGTCGGGGGCCAGGGTGACATTCTTGATATCAAGAGTGTACTTCGAGGAAGGAAGATATTGAGCTAGCGTAAGCGAGACAGTAGGTGTGGCTTACCTTGACGGTGCGTCCGGTGCGTGGGCCAGCATCGTAGTAGTTGGTGTCCTGGTGACGACGGTCAGTGTCAAAGATAAGGAAGCCACATGCAAGCTCACGATATTGTATGTACCATCCCAACAGAGACGCGACTCGCTGTGCAAGCAGCCGGGAGTAGGTGCCGACGGACTCTGACGAGTAGCCAGAGTGATGGGCTCTACATCACGCTCAATGAGCCTGCGAGTGTGATGAGTGTGACCGCCAACGTGCAAGATACGGCTGCATACCCATTGATAGCGCTGCCGGAGACGAGGGAGACAAAGAGGAAGAGC
>Ga0247815_10001080_pt1 | contig 21047 bp, 18 predicted proteins | sample UWRJL194509B1_FD_181014 | JGI IMG/M metagenome (GOLD analysis project Ga0247815, IMG submission 181014) | Plant litter microbial communities from Arlington Agricultural Research Station in Wisconsin, United States - UWRJ-L194-509B-1 | ecosystem: Environmental > Terrestrial > Plant litter >...
AATATGGAAGGAATTCCTTGTTGTATTTTTTCTTTGAAAGTCATTTTTTTAAGATTCTGAGTTACTAAGATTTTAAGGTTTTAATTCTGTAAGACAAAGAATTATCTAATTGACTAATTCTCGAATTTTCTAATTAAGAATAAACCTCTTCATTCACACAAAACGGCATTTTTTTATTTTCAAAAAGCGCTATTATATTTTGAGCAGCACAAACAGCCATGCCATTTCTTGCTTCGTAGGTTGCGGAGCCAATATGTGGTAAAATGCAACAATTGGGCAATGATAATAAAGGATTCTCCGGCTTCATTGGTTCCGGATTGGTAACATCAAGTCCGGCGCCCCAGATAATATTTTGATTGAGTGCATGAAACAAATCGTCTTCATTGTGAAATTTTCCTCTTGCGGTATTAATGAAAATTGAATTGGGTTTCATTTTAGCAAAAGTATCTTTATTGAAAAGCTCGTTGTTTTCTTCCGTATAATTAGAATGAACGCTCAAAACATCACTTTGTGCAAGTAACGTTTCAAAATCTACAAATTCAGCATCAAGTTCTTTTTCGGCATTTTCATTGTGAGAACGATTGTGATAAAGGATTTTCATTCCAAATGCGGCTTTGCATTTTTGGGCCATTTCAAAGCCAATTCTTCCCAGACCAAAAATACCTAATGTTTTTCCGTAAAGTTCCTGTCCTAAATTTTCTAAGGCATTAAAAGTTCCCCAATCTCCGTTAATAATTCTTTTGTGATTATAAAAAGACTTTCTGGCAACGCTTTGCATTAATAAAAAAGCAATATCTGATGTAGATCTGTTTAAAACCTCTGGCGTGTTTCCAACAGGGATTTTCCGACGAGTAGCTGCTGAAAGATCGACAGAATCAAAGCCAACAGAAAATAAGGCAATGCCTTTTAAATGGTAACATTGCTGAAAAAAATCTTCATCAAGATTATAAGATCCAACATTTAGAATCGCGTCGTTTTCCTGACAGATTTTAATGAACTCATCTCTTGATAAGACATTCTCCGTTGGATTTACGGTAAGATTTAGGCCTTTTTCCTGAAGTAATTTTAGACCGGCTTCGGGTATATTTTTAGTTATAAAAACATTCATTTTTTTAGATTTTAAGATGTTAGATTGTTAGACTTCTTAGGTTTTTGTGAAGTTGAAAATCATCTATCTTTAATAAGGTTAGTTTAATTTAAAATTCACTTCCAGTAATTATCTAATTATCAAATTGACACATTTTCTAATTTCATTATTTCCTAATGCTGCCTGTTCTTTTATTATATCCGTACGGACAATGTCGGCAGCCGCTTTTACAGCAATAGCCTCTTTTTAAATGGTGTTTTTCAGTAAAACACTTATAGCCTTCGGGCGTATAATAAAAATCTTCGCCTTCGATTAATTTATTTTCATTACTTTGCTCTTTCATAAATCTGTTTTGGTCAAATCTCTATTCCTGTACAATCAAAATAAATCTTTGATTGTGATTTTAATGAAATTAAACAATTTTATATCTACAAATTTATAAATTTTACAGCTAATGTTTCTGATTGTTGCTAAATATTTAATTCCGAAAGGATATCGGGGAATGGCTGTATTTCCGTTTGTATTAGTAAAATATGCTTTTGACAAAATGAATAAGACTTTTGTCAATCATGAAAAGATTCATTTAAGGCAACAACTTGAAATGCTGATTCTGCCTTTTTTTATCTGGTATTTTTTAGAGTATTTAATTCGTCTTATCCAGTATAAAAATGCAGCTTTAGCTTATCAGAATATCAGTTTTGAAAGAGAAGCTTACGCAAACGAAACCGATTTTAATTATCTGAAAAACCGAACTTTTTTTCAGTTTCTAAAATACATCACTTTAAAATAAACCGATTTTGAACCAGCAAATTCATATCAATTTTCCTAACAATATTGCTTTGACCATAAAGCGTGAAGACCTGATTCACCCTTTTGTTTCGGGCAATAAATTCCGAAAATTAAAATACAATTTACTTCAGGCAAAAACCGAAAATAAAAAAACAACTTTATTGACTTTTGGAGGTGCTTTTTCCAATCATATTGCTGCAGTAGCTTTTTCGGGAAAAGAGAACGGTTTTAAAACCATCGGAATCATTCGTGGCGATGAACTTTTGGATAAAATGGATGAAAATCCGACTTTGAAATTCGCTCAGGAAAACGGAATGGAATTTGAATTTGTTTCCAGGGAAGAATATCGCTTAAAAAGTGAAACTTCCTTTATAGAAAAATTAAAACAGAAGTTTGGAGACTTTTATCTGATACCCGAAGGCGGAACAAATGAACTCGCCGTAAAAGGCTGTGAGGAGATTTTGACTGAGGAAGATGCTGTTTTTAACTACGTTTGCTGTGCAGTTGGAACGGGCGGAACCATTTCAGGTTTGATTAATAGTGCATTGCCACATCAGAAAATTTTAGGATTTCCGGCACTAAAAGGTGACTTTTTAAAAGATGAAATTCGTATTTTTGCAAAAAAAGATAACTGGAATTTAATTTCTGACTATCATTTTGGAGGATATGGCAAGGTAAATTTGGAATTAATTGAATTTATCAATGCTTTTTTTGAAAAGAATAAAGTGCCTTTAGATCCAATTTATACGGGAAAGATGGTTTTTGGCGTTATAGATTTAATCAATAAGAACTATTTTCCTGAGCATTCAAAAATTTTGCTCATTCATACCGGCGGATTGCAGGGTATTGATGGGATGAATTTAAAATTGCAGCAGAAAAAATTACCAATACTCAAAAGGAATGTTTAAAAAAATTATAGTGTTTTTCTTAATAGCAACATTGGCAGGCTGTTCATCAAGTAAGCCGGCTATTGCTACAACCAAAAAAGCAGCTGCTGTGCAGAAACCAAGAACGGCCACGACAAAAAAGCCGGCCTACACAAAGGCAACTACTAAAAATTATCCATCTACAAATAATACTACGGAGGTCATTCAGTCTACTTCAAAAACGGTAGTAACCAGCAATTTGATCAGCGATTATGTTTTGCAGTATAAAGATATTGCTATGGGAAACATGAAAAAATATGGCATTCCGGCCAGTATAATTTTAGCTCAGGGAATTCTCGAATCCGGAGCGGGAAGAGGAGATTTGGCAGTTGATGCTAATAATCATTTTGGAATAAAATGCCACAAGGACTGGTTGGGAGAAAGTGTTCGTCATGATGATGATTCGGCTCAGGAGTGTTTCAGGAAATATAAGGAAGCTTCAGAATCCTACCGTGATCATGCTTTGTTTTTAGTAGGAAAGAACAGATATGCCACATTATTTACTTACGAAAAAGACGATTATAAAGCCTGGGCAAAAGGATTAAGAGCGGCAGGCTACGCAACAGATCCAAATTATCCTGATAAACTAATCAGTTACATTGAGCGTTACAATCTCCATCAATACGATTGTCAGGTTACAGGTAAAAACTACAAACCTTCTGATAAATCTATTGTCAATAACTCAAATTCAAATTCAAACGATTCGTCACTTTATGAAGTTCAAAAAGGAGATACTTTATATTCAATATCCAAAAAATTCAATATACTGGTGGATGATTTAAAACGAAAAAATAATCTTTCTGATAATACACTTTCTGTTGGGCAAAGATTGAAAGTGAAATAGTTTTATTAATTATCAATGAAAAAGAAAATCTTAGTTAATCTAAAAATCTAAGAAGTCCAAAGATCTAAAAATCTAAAAAAAAATGATTTATAAAAGAAGTAGTCAGCTTTTTGCTGAAGCAGAAAAAGTAATTCCGGGAGGAGTAAATTCGCCAGTAAGAGCATTTAAAGCTGTTGGCGGAACCCCAATTTTTGTAAAAAGTGCCAAAGGTGCTTATTTATATGATGAAGACGGAAATAAATTAATAGATTATATCAACTCCTGGGGTCCAATGGTTTTGGGTCATGCGTATCAGCCCGTTGTTGATGCCGTAATCGAAAAAGCAAAGCTGGGAACTTCATTTGGAATGCCAACAGAACTGGAAACTCAAATTGCTGCTTTGGCTGTTTCTATGGTTCCTAATATCGATAAAATCAGATTTGTAAATTCAGGAACTGAAGCTTGTATGAGTGCGATTCGTCTGGCTCGCGGATTTACAAAAAGAGATAAAATAATCAAATTTGCGGGTTGTTATCATGGACATTCTGATTCATTTTTGATTCAGGCAGGAAGTGGAGCTGTGACCTTTGGATCACCAAACAGTCCAGGGGTAACGGAAGGAACTGCAAAAGATACTCTATTGGCAAAATACAATGATTTAGAAAACGTAAAAGCGTTGATCGAAGCCAATAAAAACGAAATTGCAGCTATTATTATCGAGCCGGTTGCGGGAAATATGGGTTGTATTCCGCCTCAAAAAGGTTTCTTGCAAGGCTTGAGGGATTTATGTACCGCTAACGGAATTTTACTAATTTTTGATGAGGTAATGACAGGTTTCCGTTTAGCTCGCGGAGGAGTTCAGGAATTATACAATGTAAATGCTGATATTGTCACTTTCGGAAAAGTAATTGGTGGCGGCTTGCCGGTTGGTGCTTTTGCTGCTCGTGCAGAAATTATGAATTATCTGGCACCGCTTGGTCCGGTTTATCAGGCAGGAACGTTGTCTGGAAATCCCCTAGCTATGGCTGCAGGATTAGCAATGCTGCAATCATTGGATAATGACCCGACTATTTTTACCCGATTGGAAGAAAAAACAGCTTATTTAGAAGCTGGAATTGACAGAGTTTTGAAAGCAAATAATGTTGTTTTTACTATTAATAGAGTAGGATCTATGATTTCTGTACATTTTGATGCAAATCCGGTTCTTGATTTTCAAACTGCTGCAAAAGGAGACAATGAAACGTTTAAGAAATTCTTCCATGGTTTGTTAAACGAAGGCGTTTACATTGCTCCATCAGCTTACGAAACCTGGTTTATAACAGATGCATTAACATACGAAGATTTAGATTTTACGATTAATGCGGTTGATAAGGTTTCAAAGACATTTTAAAATAAATTAGAATTAATATTTTATGAAAGACTTGACTTTGGTCAGGTCTTTTTTTTATTAATAATGAAAAAGGTTCATTTAAAATTCAGTTGATAATGTATAGCAGCTTAATATTTAGATTGTTGTTTTTCATATAATTGAGAGAATAAAACGTTTAAATTTTCTAAATAAAAGCGTTTAAAAAAAATCAGCTATTATTTTTTTCTTTTAAGTATAAAGCTTGTATTTATTGTTACATTTGTTAGACAAATCTAAACATAACATATCAAATGTCAAATAATGTCTTAAGCGGCCTAAAAGAGCACGAAAACAAACTAATAGCTATTTGGAATAAACTTCTTATAGAAAACGGATCAACTGACGGTGCCACTGAAGAAGAAGAATCAAAAGAACTTACATCACTATTATTAAATGCTTTAAAAGTAAATAGTGAAAACCTGAATTCTCCTGAATTTGAGCAAGTTTACGATTTACTGATAGGGATTTCAAGCTCAAGAGCAAAGCGAGGTTTTTCACCACGTGAAAATGCTCAATACTTGATTTCGTTTAAGGAAGCTGCTTCACAGATTCTATCAGAAATAGTAAAAGATCCTGCCAGCCTGTACAATGCCAATCTTCAGTTAGCAACAGTTTTGGACAACATGACAATTATGACATTTGAAGCCTTTATGAAAGGACGTGAGGATGTAATTTCAAGACAAACTGATGAGATCAGCGAAATTTCAACACCGGTTATCAGAGTTTGGGAAGGCGTAGTAGCTTTGCCAATCATAGGAACTTTAGACAGTTCAAGAACTCAGGTAGTAATGGAAAACCTTTTACAGCAAATTGTAGATACAGGAAGTTCAATCGCAATACTTGATATATCAGGTGTTCCTGCTGTTGATTCTCTTGTAGCACAGCATTTGATCAAAACTGTAAGTGCAACACGTTTAATGGGAGCAGAATGTATTATTAGCGGAATTCGTCCGGAAATTGCTCAGACTGTTGTTCATTTAGGAATAGATCTTACCGGAATTATTACAAAAGCTTCATTAGCCAGTGCGCTTCAGACTGCTTTTGAAATGCTGCAGCTTACTGTTGTAAAAAGAAAATAACCTATACGATTTAATACAATATGGAAAGAATTCCTATACTTAAGATGGGAGATTTTTTGCTGGTTACCATACAGGTTGACCTATATGACCAGTTAGCAGAAAATCTTGAATCAGATTTAATTAACACCATTAATAAATACAGCTCCAAAGGTGTATTGATTGATATATCCGCAGTTTCCATAATTGACTCCTTCATGGGACGTATCCTGGGTAACATCGCTGTAATGTCTAAGATTATGGATGCGCAGACTGTAGTGGTAGGTATGCAGCCAGCTGTAGCCATTACACTTGTTGAACTTGGATTATCACTAAATGGTGTTATTAGTGCCCTCAATGTAGAAAAAGGAATGGATCTACTTCGCGCAAAAATGTATAATGGCGATAACGAGGAGCAGGTTTATGATAACGACGAAGAATAAGGAAGAAGTTCCAATAATAAGAGAACAAGACGTGGTGCCATTGCGTAATCGCGTTCGGGATTATGGAATAAAAGTTGGAATGAGCATCTTAAATCAGACAAAACTGATAACTGCTACTAGTGAATTGGTGCGTAATCTTCTGAAATACGGAGGCGGCGGCAGAGTAATAGTAGAAGAAGTTACGAACGGTCGTGATAATGGAGTAAAAGTGACTTTCATCGATAATGGGCCAGGTATTGTAGATATTCAATTAGCTATGAAAGACGGATACAGCACCGGGAAAAGTTTAGGATTGGGATTGCCGGGTACTAAAAGAATTGTAAACGAATTCAGTATTCAGACAGAAGCAGGAAAAGGAACTACTGTAACTATAATAAAATGGAAAAATGGATAATACTTTTTCCAGTTATAAAATTGATGATCGCAGTCTGATTGCTTTCATCAAAAGAGAAATACACAACCTTGCACTTCAGTTAGGTTTTACTCCCCATCGTGCAGCAGAAACTGATATAATCGTAGCAGAGCTAACTTCAAATCTTATTAAATATGCAGGAGGCGGTGAATTATTATACAAAAGTAAGCAAGTAGATGGAAAAAATGAGATCGAACTATATTGCATTGATAACGGTGTAGGTATTGATAATGTTGCCAAAATAATGAATGACGGCTATTCAACCTCTAATACTCTTGGAGAAGGATTGGGAGCCATCAAAAGATTAAGTAACGATTTTCTCATATATTCAATGAGGGGGTGGGGTACAGTGCAATATGTGAAGATTTGTGAAAAATCAGACATTCCTGTTGTACCGTCAGTTTCCGGGTTTAATTTTTCAGTTCTAAATGTAAATTATCCCGGAGAAAAAGTTTGCGGTGATGGGTATCATGTCAAATATACTTCAAAAGGATTTCAGATTTTTGTAGGTGACGGATTAGGTCATGGAGCATACGCACATGAAGCTGTCCAGATTGCCATTAAGGCTTTCAGACGATCTACTGCATCAGATTCCACAATTATACTGAGGGAAATTCATGAAGCAGTAAAAAAAAGCAGGGGTCTTGTGGCAACCATAGCATCAGTAGACTACAATTCACAAACATGGGATATATGCGGTATTGGAAACATCAATACCCGTATCTACAGAGGCCTTGAAAATAAAACGTATACACCATATAATGGAATTATTGGGCACAATATTCCACGTACTTTAAACAGTACGGTTGTGCCTTATCTAAAGCATCAGATAATTGTCATGCATAGTGACGGTTTAAAAACCAGATGGAATTTAAACGATTTGGTTTCTGTAATAAAGCATAATCCTGGCATAATTGCTACGTCTTTGTATAAAGACAACATCAGGGGAACAGATGATGCAACAGTTTTGGTTGGGAAAATAACTTAAGGTTTATGAAAGAGATTGTAAAAATTAATCTTGATAATGAAATGGACCTTATATTGGCCCATAAGCGTTCTATGAAAATTGCTGAAATGTGCGGTATGCCATCATCAGCCCAAACCCGATTTTCTACTGCTGTTTCAGAAGTGGCAAGATGCTCGATCGCTAATGGAAGAAACTCAGAACTGGTATTGGCAATAAACAGTATAAAATCAACTCATAAAGAAATAGTGGCTTTACTAAATGATGCTGTTGATTTAAAGAAATGTAATCCTGAAGCATTCAGATATGCAGCAAAAATATCTGGAAATATTGAATATAATTTTTCCGATAATGTATATATAACCCGTTTAAGCCAGCAGGTAACATCACCTGGATTATTATCCGATACCAAAATAAAAAGTTTGGTAGATTATTTTAAGTTTGAACCTCCATTGTCACCTTATGACGAAATCAGGAAAAAAAACATTGAACTTATTGCCCTTTCTGAAAAACTGGGGGAAAGTGAAAATAGGTACAGGCAATTAGCCAACACAATCCCTGTCCTAATTTGTGTGGTTAATGAACGAAACAATATCCTTCTGGCTAATGATTCGCTAAAGGAATTTGTAAAAACGCCACTGACATTTTTTGACAAAAAAGAAATAAGTACTTTTATACATCCTGATGATGTTGAAGCAGTGATAAACAACTGGAATAAAACAAAAAAGAACCGTTCAGAATTTATTGGGGAAACAAGAATAAAAAACGGATCAGCATATACCTGGTATTTGATCTCCATAATTCCTAACAAAGCTAAAGATGGAACGTTTAATAGCTGGCTTGTCTATTTCGTAAACATCAACGATCAAAAGACAGTGGTGGAAACGCTTAAGGATAATACTGAACTTAAAATTATTCAGCGTGAATTGGAGACGGCAAATTCAAAACTATTATTCAAAAACAAAGAATTAGAGCAGTTTGCCTACATTGCCAGTCACGATTTGCAGGAACCGCTACGGAAAATCATGATTATGATGTCCCGTGCCGGAGAGCATTTGACTGAAGAATTACGAAAGAAATACTACTTTGACAAAATCACAAGTGCTGCGGTAAGAATGTCGGCTTTAATTGCTGATGTGCTGAATTATTCAAGAGTGGATAATAAAGCACTAAGTTTTACCAAAGTTGATCTCAATGAAATAATACAGGAAGCACTAAATGATTTGAGTTTGATAAGGGAAGAAAAAAATGCAACAGTAGAGATTGGCGGATTACCAACTGTTTCAGGCCTTAGTACACAGCTTAGGCAGCTGTTTTTTAATCTGATCAACAATGCATTAAAATTTACTTCAGATCAGCCTTCAGTAAAAATTGCTTCATCAGTTGTTTCTTCAGCCGATGTGCTGTTCGATGATCAGTTAAGTCCTTCGCAAAAGTACCATCTGATAACGGTTACCGACAATGGAATAGGAATGGACAGTCAGTATTCAGGAAGAATATTCGACATGTTCCAGCGTCTCCATCAGCGGGATCAATATGGTGGAAATGGTATTGGATTAGCCCTTTGCAAAAGAATTATCGAAAATCATAACGGGGCGATTAATTTTGCAAGCACACCCGGAAGTGGTACTACATTTTATATTTACTTGCCTGTGTAATAATACCGTTTCATAATATTGTAAGGTTTAGGTCATAATGGTTTATAGTTTTCATGGATATTGAAAATTATAAATCATTTTTATTTGGATAAAACTCATACAATCGCGAGAATTAAAAATAGCAGGGCAAATGATAAGCAACAGTTTGTATAAGTCGGTAATCTTAGCTACATTTATAATAATGCCTTTTTTAAACGATATGAATTATAGAAAATGGGCAGGAATTTATAGTAGTAAGAATAAATAATAAAAAGAATGACAAACGAAAGAAGCCTTAAAGCAGTAGCATTTGGAGAAGTGCTATGGGATGTTTTTTCTGATCAAAAAAAGATAGGCGGTGCACCGTTGAATGTAGCCTTGCGAATGAAATCATTAGGAGCGGAAGTGACAATGATAAGCAGTGTAGGAAATGATCAGGATGGTCAGGAAATTATTAATTGGATAAAAAAATCAGGACTTGATACAGATACAATTATGCAGTCTCAAGATTTTCCTACAGGTCTGGTAAAGGTTACTTTGGACAAACAAGGGGCTGCAAGTTATGAAATAGCATATCCATCGGCTTGGGATAAAATCGTTTTGGATGATAAGGCAAGGGATTCGGTGGCTGCAGCAGATGTTTTGATATATGGAAGCCTGGTTGGCAGGGATGAAATTTCCAGAAACGCTCTGGTAGAATTACTTGAGATGGACGTATACAAAGTTTTCGATGTTAATTTAAGAAAACCGCATTATTCCTATGAAATTCTGGAGCACTTCATGAAGCCTGCTGATTGTATCAAATTCAATGATGATGAAATAATAGAAATTGCTGCAGCGCTGCAGTCTCCTTTTAAAACTCTGGAAGAAAATATGCAGTTCATCGCAGAAAAAACCAATGCAGCATCTATTTGTGTTACCAAAGGAAAAGACGGTGCTTTATTATTGTGGAAAGGTAAAGTATACAATAATGCAGGGTATCCCGTTGAGGTAGCAGATACGGTAGGGGCAGGCGATTCATTTTTAGCTTCCTTGATCACATTATTGCTGACAGGCAAAGCGCCACAGGAAGCACTTGATTATGCTTGTGCAATGGGTGCTTTGGTAGCGCAGTCGCATGGTGCTAATCCTGAAATCGCCTCTTCCGAAATTGAAAAAATGATGCTGAGGTAAATAATTGACTCAGGGTATTCATTTTGTAATTGTATCATAATCACTTTGGGCTGTCCACACTTCTAAAAGTCAGGTTAATCCGGGGCAGTACATTTCGGGCTGTTTTAGGAACCTGGTGCTGCCAGTAACTGTTGGTAGTGCCGCCCATTAATAAAAAAGAACCATGATGCAATGGAATCTCAACAGTCGGAATATCTTTGCGAAACTTATGGCGCAGACGGAACATTCTGGTTTCCCCAAAAGTCACAGAGGCAATAACAGGATCTTTCCCTGTATTGTTTTCTTTGTCACTATGCCAGCCAACACCGTCTTTGCCGTTTCGGTATAAATTCAGTAACACGGCATTAAAATCCAGTTCCGTTTCTTGCTCTACTTTGTCTTTGATCGTAACGAGTTCAGTAGGCCATTCAGCATTACTGTCTGAAGTGCCTATTTTTTCCTTTTCGACATACCAGCTAATCATCCTTGGCACTGTAACAACTTTATCGAACATAGCCATTTCGTATGCTCTCCATTGGGTCTGATGAAGAAAAGTCTCGTAATAATAATCGGATTCTTCCTTGCTGAAAAAGGTATCAATCAAAATCAGTTCGGTGTCCGGAAGGTCAAATATCGTTTTGCCTCTCAATCCGGAGGCAAACAATTCGGTATCTTCAAATAGTCTCATTTTTATTTGTTTTTGGAACAAACAAAATTAGTACAGTTGATAACAATTTTTACTATATTTGATGTTACAAATTGTAACAAAATAACTATGTCTTTATTTTCAGACAATATCCGTGCCCTTAGGGTAAAAAACAAGGTTTCGCAGGAAAAACTCGCTGAGAGTTTAAAAATCACAAGAGGAAGGTACGTTAAATATGAGGACGGAACGTCAGAAGCGCCGTATGATATTCTAAAAAAACTGGCCTATTATTTTCATATAAGTATCGATCTGTTGCTTTCGGTAGATATCCGTAAAATAGATATGCACGATTTGTTAAAATTGGAAAATAACCGCCTTATACTACCAATACAGGTAGATAGGGAAGGAGAAAATTACATTGAAGTAGTAACGCAAAAGGTAAAAGCGGGGTATTTAAACGGGTATTCAGATCCGGAATACATCGAAAGCCTTCAGCAGATCTCACTTCCGTTTTTGGGATCGGGCAAACACAGGGGGTTCCCTGTAGAAGGCGATTCAATGCCGCCTCATGAAGACGGAAGTATTATTATTGGGCGGTATGTAGAAAGGCTGGGTGATGTTCAGGATGGTAAAACATATATACTCATTACTAAAAATGAAGGAATGGTGTACAAGCGTCTTAACAAGAATAAAAAAAATGCCTTGGTACTAGAGTCCGACAATAGTTATTATCCCAATTATGAAGTCAGGCTCTCTGATATTATAGAAATTTGGGAATACCAGTGCAATATTGGGCGTACTGATAAAAAACAGGAATTGAATGAAATTGAAAGTATGAAAGAGCTGCTTCTGGAAGTAAAAAGGGAGGTAATGGAAATAAAGAATAAAAAGGCGTAGCAGATAATCGGAATAGTTTTTATTTAAAATCAATTTCTATCCATACCGGAGCATGGTCACTGGTTTTCTCCCATCCTCGCACATGGCGGTCAACACCTCCGGCTTTTAATTTTTTTGAAATATCGGGGCTTAGCAAAAAATGGTCAATCCGTAATCCGGCATCTCTTTCGTAAGCTTTTCTGAAGTAATCCCAAAACGTATAAATTTTTTCATCCGGATAAAGGGTTCGGATTGCATCTGTCCATCCCTGTGACACTATAGTTTTAAAAGCTTCACGGACTTCAGGCCGGAAAAGGCCATCTTTCAACCATTTCTCGGGTTTATAAACATCCATTTCTGTAGGCATGACATTAAAATCCCCAATCAGGATAACGGGCGTTTTTAATTGAATAAGGGTTGCGGCACGCTCAGTAAGTCTCTTAAACCATTCTAATTTGTAATCAAATTTAGGTCCCGGGGCCGGGTTGCCATTAGGAAGATAAAGGCAGGCAATCACCACACCATTAATAAGGGCTTCAATATAGCGGCTTTGAATATCGTCTTCATCCCCTGGAAGGAAACGGGTAATTTCCTGGATCTCCATATTGCGGGCTAATATAGCCACACCGTTCCATTGTTTCTGGCCATGCCATACAGCAGCATAGCCGGCATCATTAATGGCTTTTTCCGGAAATTTGTCTTGTGGTGCTTTAAGCTCCTGAAGGCATACAATATCAGGAGATGCTGTTTCAAGCCAGCGTAATAGTACAGCCAATCGGCCGTTAACCCCATTTACATTATAGGTAGCTATTTTCATAGGCTGTTGCATCACCTGCAACGGATATGTTTTCGTTAACTTCAAAAGCATTAAGGTTCGAAGTGGCAGTTATAGGCATATCATCCCAATCTCCCCAATCACCTTTATAGGCTTTTCTGTAGGCTAAATCATCATTACCAACAGAACAAATTTGACTGTGGATGCATTCTTTTTGGAAATTGTCGCTGAAATAAGTGTTTGAATTTTTCATGGCTAAGATGTAATGAGTTGATAATTACAAAATTACGCCAGAGGTCAGTAAAGAATCTTATATTTAAATTTATAATTGTTATGTAATTCACATGTATACATACGGACATATATTTCAAGATAATTTCAGTTATTAATATTACGTAGGTTATAAGTTTTAAATTCTACTTGAAAAGAAAATTAAGTTGTTATGAAGAAAATTTGTTTTTTTTTTTCTAAAATCGATATAGAGCTTTTGATTATTTTTTGATATTCTGATCATTTAACTTTTAATGGAGTGAATATTTAACATATTTCGCGTAGTTAATCACTAAATGTGGGTATTGTTTAAGATTGAATTTTTCAATGAAATTTGTGCCATATTATTATCTAATACAATGGCTTATGAAAAAACAACTACTTTTTATAACATTTTTATTTAGTGTTATAGCAAATGCGCAACAATTAAATTTTAGTTATGATTCTGCAGGAAATCAAATTACTAGAATATTATGTATTTCTTGTACAGGAAAATCCGCAAAGGAAATTAAAGAGATCAAAGCTCTTGTTGAAGAAGATTTACTTAAATTCTCTGAAGATGATGTCATTTCGTATTATCCAAACCCGGTAAAAGAAGAATTATATCTTACTTGGCAAATAATTTCTGACAATGATGTAAAATCAATCCAAGTTTTTACATTGACTGGACAAATTATAGATTCCTATACTAAATTATCTACAGAAAGTTCGCAAAATATATCATTTAGTCGCTTCCCTGCAGGTATCTACATGGTTACTCTGCTTTATAATAATGGAGACCAAAAAACAATAAAAATAATCAAGCAATAAATTATCATGAAGAAACTCTACTTTTCTTTACTACTTTTTATTATCTCTTTCTATACGCAAGCACAAGAAAATGCTGATAATTTAGTAAAAGGTACAACCCGAATTACGAAGACAGAAACTATTCAGGGGAATAAAAATGTTGAATTAAATTTATCTACAACAGAATCTTCCTCAATGTCTGTAGCGGCTGCTCCTACGGGAAATTCAACTGAAGTAGGAACTACTCCAGGAGAATTGTCTGTTTCTAATAGCGGAACAGCAAATTATAACATTCCTATTTCTGTACCTTCTGGAATAAATGGAGTTGTTCCGAAAGTTGGTCTATTTTATAGTAGTCAAGGTGGGAATGGTTCTGCAGGATATGGTTGGAATATTTCAGGAATTTCATCCATAACAAGAATACCATCTACTAAATTTCATGATGGAACAATTGATCCGGTTGATTTCAATTCTTTGGATCGTTTCGCCTTAGATGGTCAAAGATTGGTTATAAAAACCGGAACAACTGGAACATATGGAGCAGATAATGTAGTTTATGAAACAGAAGAATTCTCCAATGTCAAGATTACATCTATTGGAGTTCATCCAGCCGGAGCCAATTATGGTCCAGCTTATTTTAAAGTTGAATATCCAGATGGATCTAAGGCTTTTTACGGAGTTTCTGGAGCTTCACGCTCTGTAACAGACTGGGCTATTACTTACTGGGAGAACCCTCAGGGAGTTCGCATAACTTATTCTTATAGTCAAGTAAATAACATTATTAATATTTCTTCGATCAAATATGGCACAATTGGAAGTACTACTCCAATTAATGAAATCCAGTTTTTATACAAAGCACGACAAAGGCAAGAGGATGTATATATTGGTGCACAACGCCTTATTAGAAGTACAATTCTGAGTCAAATAATTACGTATGGTAATAATGTGTCTTTTAGTAAGTATGTACTAAATCATGAAACGACATCTTTAGGTTATGAACGTCTTACAAGTATTACACAGACCAGTGGTGATGGAACAAAAAGCTACAATCCAACTGTTTTTACGTATGATACAACAGAGGAATCGATAGTTGGTTCACCCATTTCAATTGCTACTAATTTAAGTGTTGGAAATATTACTGGTTCAAATGCTGCAACCGTTTCGGGTGACTTTAATGGTGACGGTGGTATGGATTTTATACTTTATCCCACTACAGGCACTGATGCTAAAAAGAAGTATTGGATTTTCTCAGATGTAAATTCTTCTTCGCTAGATATAGGCTGGCAACATGATATAGGTACTTTTGATGAAATATTCGCTGTCAATTATGTAAATTTTAATAACAAATTAATGCCATTACAGGGGTGGACAGCTGTACGAGGAAATAGTTTTACAACCTATGCTTTAGCTGCTTACGGAATTATTCAGCAAGATCAAAAAGTATATACTTTTCCAAGATTCGTTTTAAACTATTTCTATCAATGTGGCGATGTTCCTCCTATGGAGTTGAACTCACTTGATAAATCAAGACCACCACTTACACCAAATCCTAATAACCCTATAGAAGTAAATTACGAAAGAGACATTCCAAGATCTTTTGTTAGTGGAGATTTTAACGGTGATGGCATTACAGATGTTATCGCTATTGAAAAATCTTTTACTTATCCCTACCATTCTGGATGCAATACGTACACATCAACATATTATGGAGGAAGAGCTTTTTTTATCAATTTAGATCAAAGAATACCAACAGATTTTACTAATGCTGCAGGTTATTTGTCAGTAACAAATACAAGTAAATTCTTAGTTGCAGACTTCAATGGAGATGGTAAATCAGACTTATATGTATTTGATACAGGTATTGTAAAAATATATAAATTAGATGATAATAAGCAATTTGTTATGTTGCATCAAACTTCTCCCGCTGATCCAAACATAGCGATTGATAAGCCTATTTTAATGGGCGATTATAATGGTGATGGGAAATCAGATTTCATTATCCCAAAAGCTACTGGATCTTCAGAGTGGTATAAATATTCTTCCAATGGTGTAAATCTTGTTAAGGAAACCAAGACTTATTTTAATTTCCCTGCGAATACCAGTACTAGCACATATAATATAATTCCAACAGATTATAACAATGACGGAAAAACTGATATATTAGTTGCTGGTTCTTTTAGAGTTTTTAATACTGGTGGTCTTGGGATAAAATGCTATATTAACAAAGGTGTAGGATTATTCTCTGACACGGCTGGCAACTTTTATAATGGCAATATCACAAATCAAGAATTGGGACAAAATGCTCTGCCGATATTTCTTTCATCCAGTCAACCTAATAGAAAACTAGAGCTAGCATATATTTTTAATAATAAAATATATACTTTTAATTCTACAAAAGATTTTAGTAAAGAGCAATTATTAAGAACTATAATTAAGGGTAATGGAGTTACGGAATCCATTTCCTATAAACCTCTAAGTCCAAGTTCTACTCAGGATTTCGGCTCAATTTACTCAAATAGTGGATATACAGAAAACTATCCGAATATTGATATAATTAGCGCTCCCTCATTCGAAGTGGTAACTAAATTAGAAAAAATAAGCGCAACAGTTTATAAAAAACAACTATTTAGCTATTACGGTGCAGTTTCAAACGTCGAAGGTTTGGGCTTTTTGGGATTCAGAGCTACATCAAGAACAAATTGGTTTGATGATTCTAATCCAATAACTTCAAATGTTTCAAAAAATGATATGAGTCTGAGGGGAGCTAACGTGGAAAATTATACTGTTTTAGGATTTGTTAGCGCATCAGGATCTAGTCCAAGTAATTACATAAATAAAACCGCTATTACATATTCGAGTCAATTACTACCTAACAAGGTCTTTAAATTGCAAGGTGCTTCTGCTCTACAATATAATAGTTTAGAAAATATCAATTCAGAAACTATTAGTACGTATGATTCCTACAGTAATCCTACCCAAACAATCTTAAAAGTAAAAGAAGGCAGTACATTAATACAGACTAACACGGCTGTTTTTGAATATGATAACCAACCTACGGGAACAAATTATTATATAGGAAGACCAACAAAGAAAACACAAACTGTAGTTGTCAGCGGAGATACATCAACAAGTGAAGAAATATATGCTTACACTAATCAATTGCTTACTCAGGTTAAGAAAAAAGGAACAGGCACTGATTACCTGATTGAAGATAATATTTATGACGCCTACGGAAATATAACTCAAAAATCAATTTCCGCAACTGGAGTAGTGCCTAGAGTTACTAAATATACTTATGATACTTCAGGCAGATTTTTAACCAAAAGTACCGATATTGAGAATTTATCCACAATCTATGATTACAATTTAAATAACGGTACTTTAAACTTTACAATAAATCCGTATGGCATAAAGACAACTTATAATTATAATTCTTGGTTCCAAAAAATTAAAACAACTGATTATCTAGGTAAAACCAACAATTACGTATATTCTGTAAGTTCATATAAAAGCGTTTTAACTACCACCGGAGACGATGGCAGTGCGAGTGAAGAAATATATGATGACCTTGGCAGAAAAATTAAAACTGGCGTAAAAAATATAAATGGGGTCTTCTCATATATCTCTTATAATTACGACATTTTTGATCGAAATATTCAGATAAGCGAACCTTATTTTGGAACAAGTCCTACTCAGTGGAATATTTCTTCATTTGATAGTTACGGGAGATTGAGTACCAGTAGTTCACATACTGGGAATCTGGTAAGTTTTACATATTCAGGCTTGAGTACCACTGTAAGTAAAAATGGCAAAACGAAAACTACAACAAAAAATGCAGTTGGTAATATCATATCTTTAACAGAAACTCCGGGCGGAACAATTAACTACACTTATTTTGCCGATGGAAATTTGAAGTCATCAAGTTTTGATGGAATTGTAACCACAATCGAACAGGATGGGTGGGGAAGGAAAACAAAGTTAATAGATCCGTCAGCTGGAGTCTATCTGTACGAATATAATATATTTGGAGAAATAACAAAAGAAACTACTCCAAATGGCAGTACCACTTATACATTAAACAACGAAGGTAAAGTAATTGAAAAATTAATTTCTGGGAATTTAACTAATTCCAAAACAACTTATACATACGACTCGACAAGTAAACTTCTCACGAATACTAAGTTTGAAAATTTATTGGAAGGTACAAGTACAATCATTAATACGTTGACTTATGACACTTCTAAAAGAATAATCAGATCAGTAGAAACCACACCATTTGCGAGCTTTACTAAAGATTTGACATATGATGCATTTGGTCGTATTAATAAAACGACAAGTACTGCGACAACTTCAGGAAAAAGTAGTTCAAGAGCAGTAAGAAACATTTATAAAAATGGTGCTGCCTGGCAAATTTTAGATGATTCAAACAGCGCTGTTTTATGGCAAACAAATGTAGTAAATGCAAGAGGGCAATTAACAAGTGGTCAAAGTGGTCCAATCGCCATTACAAATACTTTTGATTCATATGGATTTCCATCTCAGATTAAATATGACAAAAGCACAGTTCCGGCAACTAACATACTTACTTTAACAACTGTATTTGATGCATTAAAAGGGAATCTGACCAGCAGATCAAATAATTTGTTGTCATGGAATGAAAGTTTTAAATATGATACACTGGATCGCCTAACTGAATTTACAAATACATTAGGAGCACAAGAAACGCAAGCTTATGATGATAAAGGGCGCATAACGCAAAACAATTTGGGAACTTATAATTATGCAATTCCAAATAAACCCTATCAAAATAGTTCGATTTCATTAGTACCTAATGCAGTACCATATTATACAGGAAGACCTACACTAAATATTACATATAATACTTTTAAGAGTCCTGTTCAAATAGAAGAAACCGGTGTTGACAAAGTAAGCTTTACTTATAACGACTATAACAGCCGAAGTGTAATGTTTTATGGCGGATTACAAGATGATAAACTTTTAAGACAATATCGTAAGCACTATTCTGCTGATGGCACAATGGAAATCAAAGAAAATCGTTCCACTGGTGCGATAGAATTTATTACCTATATTGGTGGAAATGCTTATAATTCTTCAATAGTATTAAAAAGTGACGGTACTACACAAAACTTTTTATATTTACAACGTGATTATCAGGGAAGCGTTGTGGCTATCAGTGATGCTGATGGTTCAGTTTTAGAGAAACGCATTTTTGATGCATGGGGTAATATTGCAAAAGTGCAAAATGGAGCAGGTATAGCATTACAAGGGCTTACAATCTTAGATATAGGTTATACGGGTCATGAACATATACAGTCAGTAGGAATAATTAATATGAATGGCCGTATATATGATCCAAAATTACGAAGATTTCTACAGCCGGATAATAACATTCAATCACCTTTGGATATTCAAAACTATAACAGATATGGTTATGTCTTGAATAATCCTCTTAAATATACTGATCCGTCAGGAGAAAGTTTTAAAGAGTGGTGGAGTAAAAACTGGAAAACTGTTGTGACAGTAGTTGCAGCGGTAGCAACAGTTGTTATTATTACCGTTTCTATGGGAAGCGCTACACCTTTAGTTGTAGCAATGTGGGCAGGCGCAGGAGGTGGCTTGGTAGGAAGCGCTGTTGGCAGTGCATTAAATGGCGATAATCTGGGACAAATAGCCATGAAAGGACTAAAAGGTGCTATATTTGGGGCAATATCTGGTTATTTGGGAGGCGCAGCCGCTCTTTATTCTCCAGTGTCTGGGGCATTTTCTGGGGCAGTTTATGGTGGAACTACAAATGTTGCGATTGGTGGCTTTGTAAATTTCATGCAGGGAAATGATATTGGAGACGGTTTTGCTATGAATTTGGGAATTGGATTGCTTACTGGTGGTTATGTAGGATATAAAACGGCACAAGCACAAGGATTGAACGTAATGACTGGAGCTCCTAAAAGTTCAGTTATTGCTGATAATGTAAATTCTTCTATAGATGATGCACAATTGTCATATCAAAAATCCTTAACAACACAAGAACAGCCAATTGATATGAGTAACACGGCTACCGCAGATTTAAATTATTCAATTACTGAACAACTAGATGAAGTTATTGTTCATGGGAACTCATTAAATAGTCCAAAACCTACATGGGGATATAAACTATTTGATAAAGATGGAAACTTTTTAAAAAATGGGATTACAAATAAATTGCTTCCAGAAAAGAGATATACAAAAGATTTTATGTCAGATAAATTTATGGAATCAGTACTATTCCCTAATAGATTAGAAGCTTATCATTGGGAATATCAACAGAATTTAATTAATAAAGGTCCGTTAAATCTTAATATGCATTAATTATGAATGAAGAAAATTATAATATCTTTGGTTGCTTTGTATCTGGCGGATCTACTACCTATGGAGATAGCCAAGAAACAATTGATATTGCAAAAGAGAAAGGTATAATTTTTAGGAATTATATATGGGGAGAAAAGGGTATTGATAATGTTTTAAAAAAATTAAATCATGAAAACTATGGTAAAGATATTAAACTCATACTTTTTCAATTTTATGTGAATCCTATTCCATATTTATTAAATTCAATAAAACCAATAGAAAATTATCGAAAGAATGAAAAATCTATTGGTGTACCAATTATTGTAAATGATAATAATTTTTTCAATATGTGTGATAAAGACAAAAAAGTATTTCTAATAAATTCCATTCTTAAAAAATTAGATTTGCTTTCAGAAGTCGTAGTGAAAAAAAAATTAGATACAAAAATTGAACTTTTGAAATCAGATGTTAATAATATACTTCACTCAATATGGAAACCCTATTAATTCAGATTTTTTTGAATAATAATATTGAGACATCTCATTTGGAGTTTCGTCAAATTATTGTTGGTACTTTAGAAGAAAGGGATTTAGGAGAAGTTGTTGAAGAGACTTCAAGTATTAATATGCTTGAAATTGTTGTTGAAGTAA